>Ga0070741_10001177_pt1 | contig 82450 bp, 71 predicted proteins | sample Coa_R1_4_FD_66440 | JGI IMG/M metagenome (GOLD analysis project Ga0070741, IMG submission 66440) | Surface soil microbial communities from Centralia Pennsylvania, which are recovering from an underground coalmine fire - Coalmine... | ecosystem: Environmental > Terrestrial > Soil > Unclassified ...
ACGAGTTAATAGATTACAAAGCGCGCGGCTTAACTTCGCATATTCTACCGTCGAAGTGCGGCGTAAACACTGTCTTGTAGAATTATACCGCCTGTCGCCAAAAACCATTCGATTAGATTTTCCTCCTACCGATAAGGAAAATCTTGATGCTCTATTCTCGACCGAATTCCCATTCTGCCACCGTCCGGTTCCCTGTTGACCGGCAGTTCAGCGTTTTACTCACGCCAGAGACTCAGTCGCCTCCGGGAGCGCTTCGGTTTCGGGCCGACTATTACTACTGCGTGTCTTTGCGGCTGATTCGCGGCTTCCTGATTTGAACCTGGCCGCTGGATTTTATCCTGGAAAGTTCCCTGAGTTCCCGAGAATAATCAGCTTCTCAGCAACCGGCAGTTTAGTCAGTTCTTTGCGACGAGCCGCTTTTTGTTCCAGCACCTTGTCGAGCAGTGTTGTTTCTCCATTCGTCAATACCGATCACTTCTCCCAATCCGGGATCGTCCAGTTCCCTGTTGCCAGGCAGTTCAATGTCTTGATCTTCGTCTTATACCCAATCTCGGCCAGGACGCTTTCAGGGAATTCTGCCATATCGCGATAATGATTCAGAATCGCCGGCACTGCGTATTTCAAGCTCGACATCTTGTGCTCCGGTGAGCGGGAAACCGAATAACACAGACCCAACAGGATGTGCCATTGATTGCAATGCGCGATCTCAGCGTAGGCCGGTTCGTCGCGTTCCGCTTTCCAGTTTCCGCCGCCCGATAGCTGTTCAAACCAGTTCCGCGTCCGAGCAAGTTTCTCATCGTCGGTGCGCCGTTCAACGGGGCCCGACGATGATTGTTCAAAACCGTTAGGATTATTATTATTTATATATACATGCGCATCGTTCACTGTCATGTTTTGACTGTCATCATTGTCAATTCCTGCCGCTGACATTGAAGCTGACACTGGCCATGATTCCGCCGGTGATAGTGAATCTGACAGTGAAGGTGATCCTGACAGTGATACTATGCGCTTTGTACGCTGATCAATGACAATCCCGGCCTTTTTCCGGTTTGTCATGATTTCTTTCGGTCCGAAGATGCGATAGTGAGATCCATAATGCGAGCCCTGGTTCTTTTCCAGCAGTTTGATGCTCAGCTTTTCAATCAATCCCTGAGTGGCACGACGAATCGTGTTTGTTGATCTGATGCCTGTCAACCGTTTCAATTCCGGAATTGGAAAGTAACCGTCCTGTTTCCCCTTGCTGATCGTTTCGCGATACATCTGCGAATAAACCCGTTGTTCTGCGCCGGAGTGTGTCGCATCTAGAACCGTGTTTCCAGTCTGAGGCTCGACTGACAGTGAACGTGATAGTGAGCGTGACTCTGACGGTGATACCGATGGACGGGTAGATATTGACTGTGTCAGTGGTACTGATAGTGATTCTGAATGTGAATCAGATAGTGGCTGTGGCGCTGATACTGAATTTGACAGTGATGGTGAATCTGATGCTGACTCTGGCCGGGATAGTGATGCTGATAGTGACCGTGACTCTGATAGTCTATTAATTGCTTCTGCATCAATGGTTTGGTCGAACTCGCTGGGCTCGGCCAAATGGATATGCGTCGAATCTGGAACACGAGTAAGGGCATCGCGATCCGCAAGTGCCTGCTCCAGGGCCGTGCCGGCAAAGTCAAGATTCAGCCGTCGGGTCGTGTCTGGTCGTCGGCCAGACTTATATGGAATAACCTTACGCACTGGCACTGATTGATCGTTCGACACGGTCTCTAACCTCCATCCAAAGGGCTTTATAGGCTATAGCTCCTTTTGAATCCGGGGCCGTCAAATTGACTGGAGCCTTTTGACTGGGACTTTCCATCAATCTAACGTTATCTGGAATTACGGTCTCGAAAACTGAACCGGGGAAAGCAGCTCGAAGTGTATCTTGAGCTTCCTTGCAGACCCTTCTTCTGGCGTCGAACCTGGAAAGGAAGAAGCCAAGAAGGGCAGGGAACTGGCTCTTGGTCAGATTTCTGGCTCTTTGCAGTTGCCTGGCAAGCTGGACCGTTCCATCTACCGATAGTACGTCCGCCTGAACAGGGCACAATACAAAGTGGCTGCCTACCTGTGCCATGCTCACCAGTGTCCCAAACGAGGGATCGGTATCTATAAAAATATAGTCGTAAGGCGAGTCGGACCAACTTTCGAAAAACTCCCGCAGAGCGGGTACGGCTTCCAATGGATTCGCGCGATCTATCTGGTCGTTTTTAGGCGAGCTGGGAATCAAGTCCAGCTGGAAAGTTTCGTATCTTATCGGTCGGATTAAATCCTGAAAAGCCGCGTCTCCTTTTAACCAGGAGAGCAGAATCCCGTGGTCGCTCTCCCGCTGCCACTCGTCATCGCCTAGCAATGACGCCGTCAGCGAAGCCTGCGGAGCAGCATCGATCAGCAAAACACGTTTCCCCTGCGACGCAGCTTCGGCGGCCAGGGAAAGAGCGCTGGTCGTTTTCGATACACCGCCCTTATTGTTAGACAAGCAGATCACGCGATGGCGAACAGTTGTTTCTATCGGTTCCTGCTTTAAAGATGCAATTGCAACCCGTTTATAGAGCTTGACGCGAGCGTCAGTAGGGTCGCTAATTGCTGGAATATCAAGGTCTTTCACGATTCTCCTGAAAGTGTCCGGGGATACTTTCAGGAAATCACACGCTTCCGTCGCAGTAATATACTCTGGGCTTGACACAATTCCTCCGGCTGGATAATACGAGATGCTGCGAAGTGTATCGGTGCGGATTTGCTGGAGTTCGCATCATAAGGCCATGTAATTGGCTCAGTCAACAACTAAGTTTGGTTCCATCCCGTACAAATATTCGATTTAATATTTCGGGAGTTTGCGGCCCGCGTCTGGAATGTCCTGAAGAAAGTATTCTTCGTGTTGCCAGCGGCCCGATTTTGAGAATAATGTGGCGAAATCGCACCGACCCGGTGAAATATAGCCGAAAGTCGTGATTCGGTCAAACTCGAAATTCCGCCGTGTCGTCCACGCGCTAGCGCTATTAGTGATTTGATGTTATGTCTGCTTCAAGTTTGAAAGCCTAAGTCGCGCCCGTACAAGCGTATAGGAGAGGGCCGCATAACGCGTGAAACCAGAGCACGGTATTTCCGATAATCGGAGCTTTTCTTGAAGCAAATTAGATTTGCGATTTCCTGCCGTAAGCCAGTTCCGATCCGCCTGAGATGATATGATCCACGCCTGTGGTAAAGCTGGATTCGGCCGCGATAAAGACGCAGAGTCTGCCGACCTCTTCAGCGGTTCCAAACCGTCCCATCAACTGCATGGCTTCGCCCTCAGCGAATGCTTGTTTCGGATCAGGTGAAGTGTCGATGGCCTCCTGCCACAGAGGAGTATAGATGTTACTGGGCGAGACCGCATTGACGCGAACGCCGTGAGCGGCTTCATCTATTGCCAGCGCTTTTGTGAAAGCAGTGACTGCACCTTTTGTAGCGACGTAGGTAGTCGCATGATGCTGGCCGATAACTGCGACAAGGCTGGATATATTAATAATGTTGCCCTTGCTGATTCTGAGATAGGGAAGCGAGAGTTTGCACGCGGTAAAAACACTGATCAAATTGAGATTGAGCAGATCTCGGAATTCCTCTTCAGTGAAATCATCAATTGTTTTGTGCGGAGGATGCCAGCCGGCATTGTTTATCAGACAATCAATTTGTCCATGACGCCTTACGACTTCATTAATCAAATTGCCGATATCTTCGGTCTTCTTGACGTCGCAGTATATAAAGGATACCTCACCGATACTTTGATCATCCGCGAGCGTCTTTAATTCAGAGACGGCCTGTTCGCCTTCGGATTGGCGGTTACTGCAGATGACAACTTTCGAACCTGCTTTGACGAACTCTTGCGCGCAGCCTTTACCAATTCCGCTGCTGCCGCCGGTGATGATTACGACTTTATCTTTGTATCGCATTTTTTCGAGTATAACACGTGGCGTGGACTTCAGTCCGCGCAAGTTTCCAAACCTATCAACGTTGAAGTTGACGATTCATGTTGGTGAGCATAAGCAGGGATGGGTTACTATAAGCCGAGCGCTTTATCAATTTGGATTGAAGTCCACGCCACGATCACTGGTTTTGAAAGGTCTCTAATGAGTAAGAGGATTCAAGTAGCGCTAATCTCAGGCCCAGCATACGATCCACTCTACGATTGTCTGTCGAAGTTCGTTGAATCGACGGGAATCGTTGTCGATATTGCATTCACCGGAGATCATCCTGCCCTGAACGCTCATTTAGCGGAACTGTCGGAAGTTCCGTATGATCTGGTTTCGACTCACACGAAATACGCTCCATCACAAAAGCAGTTTCTTGCTCCACTTGATGACTTAGTCAATTCTGCGGTGCTTGAAGATTTCATCCCGCGAGTCGTAAAGATGGCCAGTCTTGATGGCAGGCTCTACGGCATTCCGCGCAACACAGACGTTCGATTGTTGCATTACCGCACTGACTTAGTTGATAAAGCGCCCGCAACCTGGGATGAATTGTTAGAGCTGGCGCGTAAGCTGAATTCCCCTTCCGATTGCTATGGCTTTCTGTTTCCGGGTCGTGAGTCTGGCTTATTCGGCACCTTCTATGAATTAGCAGAAATGGCCGGCGCTAATCTGTTTCCGGGAGACTTAGTTCCCGACATAGAGAATGAACCTGGACGATGGGCGCTGGGTTTACTGCGGACATTCTATGGTGAAGGTTTGGTGCCTCCGGAATTGCCCGATTGGCATTACGACAAAATTCACGAGTTCTTTCGCGCTGGCCACGCGGCCATGGTCGGAGATTGGCCCGGTTATTATCGACTTTATCGTGACCCGAGTGTTTCCAGGGTCCACGATCGACTCGGGATTTGTCCGTATCCGAAAGGCCCGACCGGGAAATCACTTTCGTATGGCGGCGGACACACCTTTGCATTAACGAAGCATGGAATTGATAAACCCGAAGCGCTTCAGTTGCTGCTTCACCTGACATCATATGAACAGCAACTAATGGAGGCCCGGAATGGTTGTGTCCCGGTGCGTCGCTCAGTTATGCGCAAGATGCAGTCCGAAGCAGACGCTGACAACCGTTCGCGTCTTGGTATGCTTGAACAGGTAATAGAAAACGAGATGCTTGTACCGCCAAAATTCTCCAGTTATCCGAAAGTCGAAGAAATCCTCTGGCGAACAGTTCAACAGGTTATGATGGGTCAGATAACAATTGATACCGGTTTGCGGTTGATGCGCGACCAAATCAAAGAGATTGTCCAGGCCAGTTAAGAGAAGATAAGCGAAGACGAGAGAAGGGAAGAGACGATTGAACGAGACTTTTCTGATTACCGGTGCACACGGTTTCATCGGTGCGTGGGTTGTAAAACGATTGCTGGCGGACAGCGTCAGTGTGGTGGCCTTTGACAGTAGTCCGGATGATCGTCGATTGCGCCAGATCATGGATGAAGACGAGCTCCGTAGCATAAAGGTAATTATCGGCGACATCACTGAGCCGGACGCCTTGGTTTCGATCATCAAAGATTTCGGGGTGACGAACGTTATTCATCTGGCTGGTCTGCAGGTGCCGACTTGTCGAGCGAATCCGAGGCTTGGCGCAATGGTCAATGTGATCGGGACGATCAATGTATTTGAAGCCGTTCGTCAGTCAGCAGGTCAAATCAATAAAGTTGTTTACGCCAGCTCTGCCGCAGTGTTCGGAATGATAGAAGAAGATCGAGCGCTTAGAGAAGATGACGCCGCTCATCCTTCAACTCACTATGGGGCATTCAAACGCTGCAACGAAGACAATGCTTATGTTTACTATCTGGATAACGGCATAAACAGCGTTGGCTTGAGACCGCTGACTGTTTATGGCGTCGGGCGAGACTTTGGTCTGACGTCTGATCCAACGAAGGCAATGAAGGCAGCAGTGATCGGTCGACCTTATCACATTCGTTTTGGCGGCCGGACCGATTTTCAATACGTAGGCGACGTCGCCGATACATTCATTCGAGCCTCGCGTTCGAATCTAACCGGAGCGCATGTTTTCAATCTGCATGGAGAATGTGTTCGTATCACTGACATTATCGCCGAGATAGAAAGTGTATTGCCGCAATCGAAATCGACAATCACTTGCGCCAGTGAACCCCTTTCAATTCCGCCTGAGATGGATGACAGCGCGATCCAGTCGTCGCTTGGAAAACTCGCAGTGACTCAGCTATCGATCGGCGTCCGCGCAACGATTGAAAGATTCGTTGAACTCTATCAAGCTGGGCGTCTGGACACATCTGATCTCGATCAATAACAAGAGTGTGGCTAACCTCATTCACCAATTGTGGCTGCGTCGATCTTCTATCCGAGTAGTCACCGTTCCGTGCTGTTGATGGCTCCGTTCCTCGCTTATCAAATGCCTGTGACAATGCGGAAATCATGCGCATACGGGCCCATAATCCTTTATTCAGCTCCCTACGTCTATCGCGACGACACGCAATAGTTTACCTGTGTTTACTCGTCAGCGCCGTCGCGCCGTGGTTTTTGGTGGCGCATTACAATGCAAAGACTTGGGCGGTCGGTGAGGTTTCAGTCGCCTTCTGGGCATGGCAATCGCAAGCGCCAAGTCCGACCGATGTTCAGAATGCCATTAACGAAGTTCACGCCAAGGAACTGTTTATCCGATCAGGTCAGATCGATTATGTTAACGGCAAGCTCAAACGTATTCGCCCGACCATTGGTAAATATCCTGCCGGTATCAATATTAATCTGGTTTATAACGCTACGGGTGATTTCCTGAATTCGTTCGGGACCATTCCTCCCGTCGACCTTGCAATAACCTTTGCGGATCTCTATAGACAGGATTCCGCACGCGCGGCTGTGGATGGTGCAGACGTAGTTGGGATTCAACTGGATCTGGATGTACCAACGCGCTTGCTTGGCGAATACACCTTAGTGTTGCGCGATCTGCGCAAGAGCCTTTCGCGCACAGTCATATCAATAACGGGATTGCCGTCATGGATGGAGTCTCCTCAGTTAAAAAAGACATTAGTGGAGACCGATTTCTGGGTACCACAGTGTTATGGCGCCAGAATACCGGAGCGGATGGATCAGGAAATACCGATAGCCTCACCTGCTGGAGTAGCCCAAACCGTGAGGCGGGTTCGCCAGTTAGACCACCCGTTTTATGCAGGACTGGCTGCTTATGGTTACGCAATTCATTATTCCGGAAACGGACGAATCCTAGAGCTGGGTGGAGATTTGGATCCGAAAGTCATTGTCACAAATCATGCTCTTGAGCAGATCGGCCCGGCTCCGAGAATAGGGCTAGACATCGGCGATATTCGATATCGCTATCGCGCAATCGAAGACTGCACAACTGGCTCGATGCAACTGCGCAAGGGAGAGCTTTTGGTTCTTGACGTTCCCACCGAAGAAGGATTAAGAGCCAGCATAAGAGCAGTCCTTGAAAACGCAGGTTCAATGCTACGGGCTATATGCCTGTTCCGTCTCCCGTCGAAGAATGATCCTACAACGCTGAGCTTGTCAGAAATTGAAAGCGCTCTCGCCGACCGGCCCCCGGTCAATTCACTCGAAGCGACATTGACGAATGAATCAACCACGGGTGCTGAGAGACTTTCGATTAGAAACAATGGTTCGGCAAGCTCTGTTCTCGGCAGCGTTCGCGATAATGCGCTTAACGTAACATTGGCGATCCCACTTGGTACTTTAGCCTCTCTTCAGACGGATGATATTTTGACGGCCAAAGCTATGTGCGCCGTTTCATCGGACGGCGTCACCCCAAATGAGTCCTTGGTTCCCTGTAGCCCGCGACGAGCAAATCGCATTCAGTTAAGCAGCCCGAACTGGCGTTCAGGCGACGAACAAAACGTAGTCATGTTATTCAATCAAACTGCTCCGCAGCAGATCCCAATCACAATATCCATTAACAACGGTGACGGCCGAATCTGGCAGGACAAGCGCATTCTGACAGTTGACGAGGAGGTCCACAAATGATTGCGGCGAAAATCAACAAACCACTAAGTTCAGTTTCTTACATTACCAGGTTGAGCAGAATAGTAAAGCCGCTGATCATTGGCTGCGTCTGTTTTGTTGCTTTCATCCCTGTTGCCTTTGCTTGTGGCTGGATGCGGACGGATCATTCAATAAGATTCAGTGGATATCGCTCCGGGCGAGAATTGGGGCGACTACCGTTTATCATAGGGAAGTCGCCGTCGGAGAGCGCCAAAAATCGACAGATTCAGGAAGCCCTCAACACAAACGACGACCCGTACGAAGCCGCGGAAAAACGGACCAAAGAACTCGATTCAATCTGGCAGCAAGCTGGCGGCGCAAGAATAAGAGGGGATCTGAATGAAGTAAAAGTGAAGCTGAAGGATTATCTTGATCAAACGGGCCCTGAACAAGATTTCGAAGGGTACGAACCAATTCGACGTCAGGACCACCGGAACTCCGCCATCGATCAACTTGATGCACTAACTGCGCTGGACCAGGGATCTTTATCTTCAGATGTTCTTTGTTATCTGAATGCCAGGTGTACCTTCGACCAGTCTCAGTCGATAGACGATGTCGAAAACTTTTTAAGACCTATCGCAAACGAGCGCAATCTTCGTGATAACGTCGAATTCCTGAGAGCCGTTTATAACTATAAACCTGGCAGCTACGACACCGCGGCCAAGATGTTCAAGTCCCTTGCGGTAACATATCGCAACAGCGAAAAACGCGAAGCGGCGTTATACATGGCCGCACGCAGCGATATGAAGCTTTATGACAAATCTCTTATAGAATGCGGCAACACTCAAAAGACGGGCATGCCATCCGACATATGGCAACCCGCTGGGAACGATTTCAATTTGCTGCTGAGCGAATACCCACACGGAAGATATTCGGGCGATGGTCGAGGCTGGCTTGCCCATATCTGGTATGTCAGCGGCAATCGCAGCGCGGCGCTTGCTGAGTATTTCCGTATGCTCAGCGATAATGGTGACCATGCCGAGCAAATCGAAGCGCTCAAATCCCTTGGCATAATACGTAATGCTGCGACTGAGAAGGAAATGAATCAGGTCGAAAGTCTGATTTTCAACGAACCCGAAGTTGCCCTCACATACGCATATTACGAAATAGCAAAACACCCGCACAGCTCGTTCGACGATTCAGGTGATCGCTGGGATTCAGAGTGGACGCAACGAAAAAAATCGAATGGAAACGATCTGAACCGAATCGCGGAGTTTGCCGAGAAACTGATCAAACGATATCCGCAAGTTTCAAAGAATTCCGCTTTTGTTCTTCGTCTGGCGATGGCGAAACTGGAAATAGGGGACTATGCAATCGCTTCTAGACTGGCCGCCCAGGCAATTCATAGCGGTCTGCGCGGCGAAGAATTGCAACGAGCACTGTGGGTAAAAGGAGTCGCTGATTATCATTTGCGCAATTATGCCTCCGCCAAAAAATTATTCACAGAGTTGTTAAGGTTCAATCCGAATGAAGAAATAGCTCGGGGCGCGAGAGAGAATCTGGCCCTGATCAATGAAGATAGTAGCGATCTAAGTGGTGCGCTGGAACAATATATTGAGCTAAATTATCAGCTTGATATAGCTTATTTTGTCGATGTTCTTATGCCCCCTCAGCAACTTGCCGAATTTGTCCGGACGCATCCTGAATCCCCGAAAAAAGATGAATTGATGTATGGGCTTGGAATCAGATATCTGAGAATCGGTAAATGGGATGACGCGCGTAAGGCATTTTACAGTGTTCACACCATTGGCCGGGCAGGCGATGAATACCAAGGGCGGACTGAGAATGATTATCAGGCGCGCCGGCGGCATACATTGAATCCAAAATCTCCCTACTTAACGAAAAATGAGATTCCAGGTGTACGAACCGATTGGGTAATGACCGACATTCAAACGGCTAATGATTTAGAAGCTCTGGAGAGAAAAGTAAAAGACGCTCCCAGCGACGTTACGAAAGCAGAAGCGTTATACCAACTGGCCAGTTATCAGTACCAGGCAAGCGACTTTCTATATTACAACCCGGCCGCCTGGCGAGGGGACCGTTATTGGAACCTGGACTTGTTTGACGAGTTCGGTGGGTATCGATCACCTGACGAGCCACAGCTCCTCTGGCAATACTTTCAACTGCATGAACCGGTCGTTCACGCGTTAAACCTTTATCTTCAAATCGTCGACCAATATCCCTATACGCATGCGGCCCAGGATGCGCTGTACACGGCTGCTGTCTGTCACGAGCGTTTATCTAATTACAACGGATACTGGCGCAATGTTTATGAAAATCGACACGCGGGCAACAGAATGGTGTCATTTGCTGATGTCAAAAGAGCTTATCCGCACTATCGATTGCCTCGAGGCACTTCAGGATGGGAACCGGCGACACGAACAGTCAATGGCGAGTACGGTTGGGATTTGCCACCTAAACCTCCGGTGCCGCAGCCAAAATGGAAGATACGACTTAACAAATTTAATACCTACATCGTTCCAATGTTTAAACCAGTGACGGTCCGAGTTGCCTCGATAGTTAAAAGTTTGCTTGGGATCTTCTGGAAGATTATCTGGTGGAATTTGGTAATCAGATTCATAGGGGTCCTAATCATCTTGTGGCGCAAAGCGGTTAACGTTGAGAAACAGTTTCTTAAAGATTTGCCTCATCGATTGCGATCACCAAGGGCTCTGCTTGGGCCAGCGCGACTTGAAGAGATCAGAAAAAATCATTCGGAATTATTCCAGCGTGAAATCACCACAGGCCGGTTCGAGATAGTCCGTCCGAAATTCCAGGAATTGAAATGGCGGCTATTCCACACGCGTTCGGGAATTGTGTTCGCGGTTCATCTTATGACCCACCTTCCATTCGCAATCTTGGCAGTGTGTCTGTTGTGGATGCTTTGATCAGGTTGCTAGTAGCGTTTCGCAATCAAGGTAGCCATTAAACGATGGCAGTAGATGACAAGTGAACGTATACTTTTCTTCTGGATTCGGTCGCGCGCAAGATGCTCAAGCCAAGTGGATGGGTAATGATGAATTCATGGGCAAGAGACTAAACCTTTCTGCTTTCTTATTCTTGGGGATAATATTCTTTCTTATTGGTAGAGCTGTGCATAATACGACATTGAGCGATACTCCGTCCGATGAATTATTAAAGACGGTATTTGCCCAACGCGGTGCAGACCTTGAATTGTTATTGAAAATGTCCAATGAAGATTCTGACGTTATAAGAATTGCCCCCGATTTCACCTGGCGTAAAAATGACACAAGCTGGCCGCGTTCTAATTCAGAGTTAGGCTTTAGCGAAGAGCGTTGGAACCAATATAAAGAACTGTTCAAGAGAATGGGGATTGAAGATAGTATTTCACGAGATAGTCTTAAAGACGGTTGCATCAATTTTATAGTTCATTCGAGCGGTTTGGTGACCGGCGGCGCAGAAAAAGGATTTGCGTATTGTACCCCTGAACCCTCGCCATTGTCGGAATCGTTAGAGGTGCTTCCAAAAACCATAGAAACAACCCCATTCGTCATGTATAAAAAGTTAAAAGATCACTGGTATTTGTACATCGAGATCGATTAATTTCTGTTTCTATTTGCCAGAATGCCCATCTGACCAGCGGTTTTCTGGCATCAGTCTTGCCAACCCACACTCTTGTGAAGAGCGATGGACGACGAATTAGTTTAAGTGCCGCAGTTTTCGTGCTGATCTGCTTCTTCATGCCGTGGGTGCAGGTTAGCTGCCTCGGAGTTAAAGCTTCGGACAGCGGCACTGACATAGCCAGAAACGATGACAGGTTGCTATGGGCTGTGCCCATTTTGATGCTGATCATATTGCTGTTCGGATTGACTCGCGCGATTTGGGAGCGAAATCCTTTCCTCTTTAGTCTTGCAGGAATAGTCGGCGGTGGGTTTAGCGCTTACCTGATGTATCGCCGGCATTCCGCTTTGGGAAAGTCAGCAGACGTGCTCGGCGCTCAGTGGACAGTCTGGTGCTGGCTCGGGCTCGCGGCATCGGTCGTAGTGGCGGCTTCTGCGTTGTTGTTCTATTCAAAGAAATCGCGATCACCCTAACCGGCCAATTTCTCTTCGCTTTTCTAGCGGAAGAGCCTATCATCTTAACCAGGATGATCAACATCTTAAGAAAGATGTTCACAGTCGGAAAGAAGCGATGAAATTCGCGACAGAGACCTCCGAATTACCATCGAAAACAGCTAAGGTTCCGCTTTGGCTGAAGATAGCCTGTACGCTGTTCGTATCAGTTCTTGTTCCGGTCTATTGGATTAATTACGGACCTTCGAATTTCCTCTGGTTTTCGGATTTCGCGCTGCTGGTGACGGTGCTGGCGTTGTGGCTCGAATGCCCGTTTTTTACCAGCGTTGCCGTTGTCGGAATTCTTCTTCCCGAATTGCTCTGGAACATAGATTTTTTCCTAAGGCTGATCTTCGGAGCAAATCTGATCGGCTTGTCTTATTACATGTTTGATGGGGGCAAGCCAATTTTTCTGCGCGGGCTTTCGCTCTTTCACGTCTTCTTGCCGGTGCTGCTTCTCTGGCTGGTTAATCGACTGGGTTATGACAAACGCGCTTTGATTGTGCAGACCGGTGTTGCGTGGATTCTGTTTATCGTCTGTTACCTGTTCACCGATCCGGCGAAAGATATCAATCTGGTCTTTTTGCCTTTACAAAGATCAGACTTGCCCGCGTCAGGCATATGGTTTGTCCTTCTCTTGATGATCGTGTATCCGGCCGTCTTTTATCTTCCAGTTCACGTGTTGCTGGAACGAACGTTAGGACCGAAAGCTGAACCTTTGCGCCCTTCGGAAGGAACAAAGTACGTAAATCCCTAGCCCTTTTTCGGCTGACGTTCAGATTCTTTTTCCGAACGTTGTTTCGGTTCTTCTCCTTTAATCATGCGGATCAATTCGGCGCGGTTAGGCCCTTTCAATTCCTTTTCAAGCAAATGCAGTCCCGCGATGACAATGTCGCGATGATGAACATTCTCGTCTCCGTTTTTTCCAGCGACTTCGACCCAGAGCTGATGAACCAGGTTCAGGTCCTCCTGTCTCAATTTCGGCGCATGAACACCCAGGTAATATCTGTGCGCCTGACCGCTGGGCTCGATCACTTCAAATATCAGGTGACGTCGCGAGCTTCCTCGTATGCGATCCCACGCTGAGCCAAGTCTGCGACTCTGCTCTTCCGGAGACATTACAGACGAGCTGCCCGCAATAATGTTTGAAACCTGCAAATTGTACGCTGACTGAGCAGAGCCATAGAATGGATTGGTCGATGGAACCGTCAGCATCTGCACCGACTTTCCATGTTTTTCCGCCACTTCGACAACTTTGCTGAACAGTTCCTGTTCCTCGTTAGTGAACACCTGTTCGCTGTAATAACTGCCTGCGTCACCTCCGCCCATCGCTTTAATCCTGACTACTACGATATCCTGAAGGGAAGTGTCGGTACGCTCGAGAGCATAATCAAGAACTTGCAGCCGGTTCGGATCCCTTACCGCAACCATTACTCCACCCGGCCGAATTCCGACCGATTCCGGTTTCAGCGCATCGGCTTCGACAAGCTGGAACTGTTCCATTTCTTTTGAATCTGTGCCGGCGATCTTGCGATGACGCCGCTCCGACAATGTGAACAACGAATAAAATGCCCCACTGAAGCATATTCCCGCAATCGTTGCAGTTTCCTTCGTAAACAGGTTAATGATTGCTATTGAGAAGAGAATTAAAGTGATTAATCCGAGGCCGATCGGCAACTCGATCTTTCCGATCCGTAGATTTAGTGGAACCCGCCACTCTCGCTCGCCCGGCTGCGTGTATCGCAGCACAAGAACACCGAGGGCCTTAAAGGCAAAGCTCCAAACGACACCGAAAGCATAAGCCTCTCCCAGGATGTAAACCCTTCCTCGGCTGATTAGAATTGTGGCAAGCTGAAGCAGCACAACCATATTAATACAGCGATAGGTTGTACCAAACTTCCTATGCGGCGCACGAAACCACTCGCTCAACACACCGTCTTCCGAAACGCGGTTGAGAACTCCATTGGATCCAACGATAGAAGTATTGACGGCACCCGCCAGGATCAGAAAGCCCACTATCACGACGAATGCCTGAAGGAATAACTTTATGATATCCGGACCCGCCACAAACATTGCCAGCCCGCCGATCAGGTTGTCGTAATGTTTTGGGCGCTCGGCGTCCGGGATCAGCATCACGGCAAAGAACGACACAAACGAAGTGAAGATCAGGCTATATATAAAGATGATCAGACCGGCTTTGAGCAGATTCTTGATTTTCGGCGCCTCGATCTCTCTGTACACCTGCGCCAGAGTCTCTTCGCCGGACATTGCCAGGATCGAATGCCCAAGTCCGATAAGGATCGCAATCGGGGTGATCATCGGCAGCACAGTGCCGCGAAGCCAGCCAAGTGACTCGGGACCGTATTGAATATTGTTGTGAGCGGGAAAAGGCGGCATCTGCGCCCCGCGCATAATGGCTGTTATCAGCGACCATCCGATGATCAGGACGACCATGGCGGTGGTTATCTGCATGATTCGCAAGGCGCGCTGAGACGACTCACGTATTCCTCGAATGTTCTGCCACCAGAAATAGACAACGATTCCAAGAGCCAGCGCAGCGGCAATCAGATCCATCTCGCCTGTCGTTAATGTTCCGCGACCGAATCGCTGCATCGTGTCGCTGATCAGTCCTGCCAGATATTGACCAGCTGAAACTCCGGAGATCGGCCCAGTGAGTATGTAGTCGAACATCAAGGCCGAAACGGACAGCTTTGCCATCGTTCCGCCCATCGCTTCCTTGACGACTCGATAAACGCCCCCGCGGGTAAACATCGAGCACGATTCGACGTAGACCGATCGGACCGCATACGAGAACAGCATCACCCCCAGAATGAACCAGGGCGCTGACTTTCCGATTGCCTGCTCCGCAATTCCGCCGACGTAATAGGCAGAGGACGCAAGATCGTTGAGCACAATCGCTGCTGCTCGCCAAAAGGAAATGAACGAGAGCAGAACTGTCGTTGCGACTACAACGCGCGTTTTATTCGATGTAGGCATTACCTAACGTTTCGGCTAGTTTACGACCAGCGCTATGTTCCGGACTGGGGTTTTCATCCGGGCTTAAAGTTTGGCTTAAAACCGGGGAAGTGTTCGCGAATCTATTTTAGATTAGAACGTCATGAATCAACAGGTCAATCTGCGGTTGGGTTTAGGCCCTCTTTCGGCCGTCAAAGAGCAAAAAAATTCGATTTCTCCTATGAAAACGCAACTCGTTTGTATTGATTTTCGCCATTTGTGTTATGATGCGCATAGAGACATCACTTGAAAGGAATGAACCTTATGGCAACATCAAAGAAAGGGTCCGCTAAGAAAGCCGCAGCAAAGAAGCCTGCAAAGAAGGCAGCAGCAACAAAGAAGAAGGCAGCTCCTGCTAAAAAGAAGGCACCGGCTAAGAAGCGAACCCCGAATGCAGCTTTTATGAAACCGATGCAACCCAGTGACGCGTTGGCCGCAGTCGTCGGAAACAAAGCTGTTCCACGCACCGAAATTACCAAGAAGATCTGGGATTACATCAAGAAGAATAAACTGCAGGATGCCACCAACAAGCGCATGATCAATGCCGATGCCAAGCTACAACCGGTATTTGGCGGCAAGAAGCAGGTCTCGATGTTTGAGATGACCAAACTCGTAAATCAGCACCTTAAGTAGCAAATTCAATAGACAATCTGTCTGATTGACTAATCCGAGCGTTCTTATATGGACGCTCGGAGCGCATCGCTACGTTTGCTGCGAACGCCGCAGTGTCTCTGAACGTCTCTTTTACGAGACCGCGGCGCGCGGTTCTACCTTCTTTACCTCTATTATCAACTGGGTTGATTGCAGAGTCGGTGATGTTGCCGTCAATGTGATCTGTCCGGGTTGTTTTGTTCCCTGAACGATAACCTGTAGAAGTCCATTGAATGCTTTCCGCTTTGTGGCTTTGTCAGGTTCGTGACTGCTGGGATCGCCATTGCCGACGCCGATTATTCGGGCGTTAGTGCTTACCTCGAAATTTACTTCATTATCCGCGATGGGCACGACGCGTCCCTCCGAATCAACGATAGAGGCTGCGACAATCGCAACATCTTCACCATCGTCATCAATTGTCGGCCGATAAGGCGACAGTTTAATTGCAACCGGCTTGCCGGTAGTTTCAACCTTTGCGGTTTCCACTTCCTTGCCATTCCTGAATCCTTTGGCGGTTAGCGCGCCAGGCGAATACGGAACTTTCCAGGCAAGATGCGTGTCTTTCTGAACGGTTTGTTTGCCGAAACTTTTGCCATTCAGGAACAATTCAACTTCGTCATAGTTGCTGTGACACCAGACGTCGATCTCCTTGCCTTCTTTTCCAGTCCAGTTCCAGTGAGGGAAAATGTGCAATGTCGGAACGCCTTTCCACCAGGCTTGATAATAATAATAGTTGTCCTTTGGGAATCCGCACGTGTCCATAATTCCGAAGTGAGAACTGATGCAAGGCCAGTTGTATGGGGTCGGCTCCCCGCGATAATCGAATCCGGTCCAGACAAAACCGCCTGCCAGAAACGGGCGCTCGTCATAGATTTTCCACCAGAATTCGGCTGTCGCTCCCCAGCTCGGAGCGTTCAGATCATAAGTGCTGACGTAACCACGATCCTTGTCATTTTCATAGATGCCCCGTGTTCCAACCGTACTGGCGGTTTCGGAACCGATCATTGGCTGTTTCGGAAACTTTTCGTGGAAGCCGTCCAGGTTTTTGTCGTAATAATTGCATCCTTGAACATCAACGACGGCCGACGCACCCATTCCCCAGCGCCCATTCATCGCCAGAGTGACAGGGCGAGACGGATCCAGGCTTTTAACCAGATTCTTCATCGAAGCGACTATGCGTTTCCCCCGGTCTGATCCTTGTTCGGGCTCTTCATTGCCCATCGACCACAAGATCACGGACGGATGATTGCGGTCGCGTCGAACCATGCGTTCGAGCTGGCTTAAGCCTTCGGGGCTCGACGACATCATTCGTGTTTCGTCCATAACCAGCATGCCCAGTCTGTCGCAGGCGTCCAGCAATTCCGGCGTCGGAGGGTTGTGCGAGGTCCGATATGCGTTACATCCGAACGATTTCAATCTTTCGATTCTGAAATACTGAATGCGATCGGGTACCGCTGCGCCGACTCCGGCATGATCCTGGTGATTACAAGTGCCTTTAACCTTTACCGGTTTGTCGTTGAGGAAAAATCCTCGGTCGGGATCGAATCGAATCATTCTGATTCCAAATGGAGTCTCATAACCATCTACAGTCTGTCCGCCTGAGTCGATCGAAGTTGCGAGAGTGTAGAGGTTCGGTTCCTCAAGAGACCATAGAGCAGGCTTCCTTAAAGTAATTCGCTGCTCAATAGTTTTTTTGCTTAAAGCAGAAACAACGGTCGGCGCTGACTGACTCTCTCCGGCAACTCTTCCGGCAGCATCAATAACTCTGGATAGAACACGGCAGCTCTTTTCCGCGTCATATTCGTTTTCAAGTTCGGTCGAGATAATAAGAGTGGCTACACCCGCCTGAATTTCTGACCTTACGAACGTTCCGTAATGTGCGAGATGCAATGGATCAGTTGTCGTGAGCCAGACGTGTCGATAAATCCCAGCGCCCTCATAAAACCAGCCTTCATATTCCGTCGCGTCGACGCGCACCACCAATACATTCTTGGCTCCGTAATTAGCATGATCCGTGATATCGAAACGGAATGGAGCGTAACCGCTCAGATTTTCTCCGATGTAATGACCGTTGAATATCACCAGGGCATTCCGATAAACGCCGTCGAATTCCAGTGAAATTCTCTTGCCTTCGTCGGATTTCGGTATTTCGAAAACGCGTCGATACCATCCTACACTGGTTGCAGGATAAGACCTGCCCAGAGGCTTGGCCCCGTGATCTACCAGTATTTTGTCGTTGACGAAGGGGAGCTCCACCGCCCAGTCGTGCGGCAGATCAATAGTTTGCCATTCAGTGTCATTGAAATTCGGATTAGATGGCGCGGCGAGTCTGTAGGTTTTTGCAAAAATACCTTCTCTGCTGCTGGCCCCAAAACCGAAATCGAGAGCAGGATCAGTGGCATGGCCCAAATGGAATCGCCAACCGAAGTCCAGCAGCTCCTTTTTTCGAGGGGACGGACTTGGTTGGACAAATACAGCCTTTTCCGACAAAGTGGCGGAATCAACTTGAGGTTGTCCTGACGCCTTTAATGAAAAAGCCGATGCTGCTGAAGCAATAATGCCAGTCTTCAATATTTCTCGCCGAGTCCATTTGCCCATAGCTGGTCCTTTTGTAAAGATTGTTAGTTTTAATGCGTGGGTACAGCGGTATTTAAATATCACGGGGCAGCCGCAAAGCAAAGCGGCGCTTTCGGCTAAATATGCTAAGCTGGCGCTGAGCAATCGCTCTTACGACGGGTATTAATCAATGCAACCTCACGACTGCGACAGACTACGGATAATAAGATTCGCGTTTGCCTGCATAACACTTGTTGCGGCAGCGTTGTTAAGTCTGGTTCACGCGAAATCACCAAAAGCCGCTCCACCGTTGCCTTTTGGACCGTTGCCGTCAGCGCGACAAATCCAATGGCATGAGATGAAGTTTTACGGATTCGTTCATTTCACCGTCAACACATTCACGGACAAAGAGTGGGGCTACGGTGATGAGGATCCAAACATCTTCAATCCAACCGATTTCAACGCGGAACAGATTGTCCGAACAGCGAAAGAAGCTGGGATGAAAGGCTTGATACTTACTTGTAAACATCACGACGGATTCTGCCTTTGGCCTTCAAAATATACGGACCATTCTGTAAAGAACAGTTCGTGGAAAAACGGCCACGGCGATGTTGTGCGAGAGATGTCCGACGCCTGTCACAAATACGGAATAAAATTCGGTGTTTATCTTTCGCCGTGGGATCGCAACAATAAAGATTACGGAAAGCCGGAATACATCCAGTACTATCGCAATCAACTTCGAGAGCTTCTTACCAATTACGGTCCAATTTTTGAGGTCTGGTTTGACGGCGCTAATGGCGGAGACGGCTATTATGGCGGAGCGAGGGAAAATCGAAAGATCGATCGTGAGACTTATTACGACTGGGCCACAACCTGGCAGATAGTTCGGCAGCTTCAACCGAATGCAACAATCTTCAGCGACGCTGGCCCAGATGTTCGATGGGTCGGAAACGAAAACGGCCACGCGGGCCAAACATCGTGGGCAACATTGGACCGCAAAGACTTCGCTCCTGGCCGGTCAGATCAGTCCCGGTTAAATCGCGGAGATCGCCCTGGGACAGATTGGGTTCCGGCCGAATGCGATGTTTCGATTCGACCTGGCTGGTTTTATCACGAAAAGGACGATGCCCGAGTAAAAACTCCAAGCCAACTGCTGGAACTTTATTATGCTTCTGTTGGTCGAGGAGCATCGTTTCTGCTGAATATTCCGCCGGATCGCCGCGGTCAGATTCGGGACGAAGACATTAAGTCGCTTCGCGAGTTTCACCGGATTCTGGACGAAACATTTGCAAAAAATCTGGCCAGCGGAGCAAAAGCAACTGCGAGCAATGTTCGAGGCGGTGACGCTCGTTTCGCGGCGGGTGGCGTGATAGACAACAAGCGCGAGACATACTGGTCGACCGATGATCAGGTCCATACGCCAGAGCTGATTCTCGATTTAGGCAAAGAAGAGACATTCAATGTCGTTCGCCTTCGCGAGTTTTTGCCTCTGGGTCAAAGGGTGGAAGGGTTCGCCCTGGACAAATGGCATGACGGTCAGTGGGTTGAATTTGCAAAGGGAACGAGCATCGGCAACAGCAGGCTTATTCGCGGCGATTACGTAACCACGTCAAAGGTGAGATTGCGAATAACTCAATCTCCGGTTTGCCCGGCAATTTCAGAGTTGGGTCTTTTCGCAGAACCGCGATAGAGGGGAGGAACCAGGGAGCCGGGGAATCGGAGGAACAGGAATTCTTCGATTCTCCGGTTCATTCCTCTTCTGTGTTTGGTGAAAAATAATATGGTAAAAAAAATAATTCATTTAATCGTAATGTTCAGCATTCTTATGACTGTTTATGGTCAGAGACAGCGTGAATACGTGCCTGAGACTGATCCGCTGGTACTGAAAAAACTCAGTCAATGGCAAAGCATCAAATTCGGCCTGCTGATGCATTGGGGAGCGTACAGTCAATGGGGCGTGGTTGAATCGTGGTCTATCTGCGCCGAAGACGTGGGATGGTGCGCCAGGCGGATCGACAATTACGTCGAATACAAGAAGCAGTACGAAAACCTGCCAAAGACATTCAATCCCGTCAAGTTCGATCCTGACAAATGGGCAAGAGCAGCCAAAGAAGCCGGAATGCGATATGTAGTATTTACAACCAAACATCACGATGGCTTCAGCATGTTTGACACCAAACAGACGGATTACAAGATCACGGGTCCGGACTCGCCGTTTCGCACAAATCCTCGCGCAAATGTGACCAAAGAAATATTCGAAGCATTCCGCAAACAGGGAATGATGACGGGCGCTTACTTTTCAAAACCCGACTGGCACAGCGAGTATTACTGGTGGCCGAACTTTGCGACGCCTGATCGTAATGTCAATTACAGTATCAAACATTATCCTGACCGCTGGAAGAAGTTCGTTGAATTCACTCACAACCAGATTGACGAGCTGATGACCGACTACGGTCGGGTTGATATCCTCTGGCTGGATGGCGGCTGGGTCCGTATCAAGACCGACGATGAGATCCGCAACTTCATGAATCGTGCCGACTACAATTCAGAACGGCCGCAAAGCCAGGACATCGATATGCCGACAATCGTCAAGAACGCGAGAGCAAAACAGCCGGGTTTGATTGTCGTCGATCGCGATGTGCCGGGGCCTTATCAGAATTATCTCACTCCGGAAAATACTGTGCCGGATAAGACTCTGCCGTATCCATGGGAAACCTGCATGCCGATGGCGACCAGTTGGTCGTATGTTCCAAACGACAAATATAAATCTGCTCATCAACTGATACATCTGTTGGTTGATATCGTTTCGAAGGGTGGCAATTTTCTGTTGAACATCGGACCGAACGCGGAAGGGGATTGGGATCCCGAAGCCTATGATCGCCTGAAAAAGATCGGCGACTGGATGAAGGTCAACAGCGAAGCTATCTATGAAACGCATCCGCTGGCGCCGTACAAAGAAGGTAAGGTTTGCTTGACTCAACTAAAAGACGGCACGACGTATGCAATTTATCTAGGCGACGAAGACGAAACAGCACCGCCGTCGAAGATATGGTTTTCCAGATTATCGCCTGCAATGGACGCGACTATTTCGATGCTGGGGACGAAAGGTAACTTGAAATGGGAGCGGGTCGACAAAGGCTTTATCGTCGATATTCCTGAAGAGGTGCGAAAGAACCCGCCTTGTCAGCATGCTTGGGTTTTGAAGATATCAAAAACAGAAACTAAATAGAAGCGATTGATTTCCGACAAATGTGCAGGACCAAGAGTTTCGTTAGCGGTATCGCAAGTTGCGGGACGTAATAGTTCTATTTGATTAGCTGGGTGTTACCTGTCACCTTTAGTTTTCGAGTCAGCACCTGCGTCGTCGGTGGCTGTGTTCCCGGCAGCGCACCTCCAATGGAAATTTCAAACTCATTTAGCTGTTCGACTCGTTTAGCCTGGTTATCAATCAGAGACAGTTGTCGCGGAGTCAGCGTGAAGGAAACAAGTTGTGACTGGTGCGGCTCCAAACGAACGCGCTTGAACCCTTGCAGCGATTCTACTGGCACAGGCACATTGGCAGTCAAATTCTTGACGTAAAGCTCAACCACCTCGTCCCCAGCCACCGCCCCTGTATTCGTTACACGAACCTTGAGAGTGACGTTCTCGCCAGTCTTTGCCTGTGCTGGAATCTGCAGTTGTTCGTAAGAAAACCTGGTATAGCTCAACCCATACCCAAACGTATAGAGCGGCTCTCCTTTAAAATAACGATAAGTACGGCCGGCCATATTGTAATCCTCGAACCGAGGTAACTGATCGACGGACTTATAAAAGGTTACCGGCAACCTGCCGCTCGGGTTGTAATCTCCAAAGAGCACATCGGCGAGCGCCGTGCCGCCTTCTTCTCCGGGATACCACATATCGACAATCGCCGGGATGTTCTGATTCTCCCAGTTAACCGCCAGAGCGCTGCCTCCAGTAAGGACCAACACAACAGGTTTGCCCAGAGCCTGCAGTGACTTCAACATCTCTTCCTGAACCTTGGGCAGTCCGATATCTGTCCGATCTCCGCCTTTGAACCCGGGGAACGGAACCTTCATCTCTTCGCCTTCCAGACGTGGAGTTATTCCGCCGACAAATACTACCACGTCTGCATTCTTTGCCAGGTCAATCGCTTTTCTGGCCGACTCCGCTCCAGGAGGCGTCCACAGAAAAGTCACCTCCGCATCGCCGCCTGCCTGAAAGTATTCCAGTTTAATTTTATAACTATGTCCCGCACTCAGATCGACCACTGCGTTTGTTGTTTCAGACCCATGGGTTTTCCAGTTGTCAATAATCAGTTTGTCCTCTATCCAAAACCTGTATCCGTCATCGCCCCTTACTGACAAAATATATTTGCCGGAGTCCGAGGGCGTGATCTGACCAGACCATCTGACTGAAAAATTTTCGGGTCCTACCCCTGTTACAGCACCGCCTTTTTCCCAATTCGAATCTACAACCTGATCGATCCTGGTAAGCACGGGCTGACCGTCCAGCGTTCTATTGGTGAAGTACTCTGCTTTCAATCCGGGTTTGCCGTCGTTGCTCAGTGCAGATGCGGGAACAATAGCCTCAACCGATCCTTCTTCGACCACGTTGCATCCCGGCTCAAACTTCACATCCGTATTTTTGGAAACTTTGTTCTGAATTCCCTTAAACGGCGTGATGAAGCTGGACGGTGTGCCATTATAATTCCCCAAAAGGACGACCTCATCAGCTGCTGTAGGACCGATCACAGCTATTTTTTTCAAGTCCGTTCTTAATGGCAACAAACCGCCCTGGTTCTTTAGTAACACTATAGATTCGCGCGCAGCCTGGATGGCGAGTTGTCGATGAGCAGATGAATCATTTTCCGTGATCGGTATTTGACTGTATGGAACATTTTCCGGTGGATCGAACATCCCCAGTTTAAACCGCGCCGTGAAAAGTCTCTTCACCGATTGATCGATTCGATCCTCTTTGACCAAACCTTGCTTCACCGCTTGAATTAGAGCTTTCGCGCCCTGACCGCATTCCAGATCGGCGCCTGTGTTGTGGGCCTTGGCCTCGGCGTCAACTTCATTCGGCGAGGTTTTGTGGAATTCGTAAAAGTCATTAATTGCCCAGCAATCGGTGACAACGTAACCCGGAAATTGCCATTCGCCGCGAAGAACGGTATTCAGCAGAAGATCATTCGCGCAACATGGCTCGCCCATATACCTGTTGTAGGCGCACATCACCGAATAAGCGCCGCCTTCCTTAACGCAGGCCTCGAACGCAGGTAAGTAGGTATCGCGGAGATCACGTTCATCTGTCACAGCATTGAAGCGATGTCTATCAGGTTCGGGGCCGCTGTGAACGGCATAATGTTTCGGTGTTGCGATTACTTTAAAATAGTTCGGATCGTTTCCCTGCAGACCTTTGACAAATTGCACACCCATCCGGGACGTCAGATAGGGATCTTCGCCATAAGTTTCCTGGCCCCGGCCCCATCTGGGGTCGCGAAAGATATTGATGTTCGGACTAAACATTGTGAGTCCCTGGTATTGGCCGCGCTGGCCCTGTCGAATGAAATCGTTATTTTTTGCGCGAGCTTCAGTCGAAATCGTATCCGCGACATTGAACATCAGATCGGCGTCCCAGGTGGCCGCGAGACCGATGCTCTGAGGAAAAACAGTAGCAATTCCTGCTCGCGCTACACCGTGCAGACTTTCATTCCACCAGTTATACGCCGGAACGCCCAGACGAGGAATCGCCGGAGCCGTGTACATCATCTGTGAGATTTTCTCTTCCAAGGTTAATCTGGATACCAGATCGTTGACGCGCTCGTCGATTGGCAAATGATAATTTTTGTATTTAGGAAGAGGCTCGGACGTTTGACCGTATGCGAGCAAATAGAACAATATTCCTGTAGCTAAGAGAGCGAACCCTTTTCTCAGATTTGCTGAAACGTGTTGGGTAGGCTTTGTCATAGTTCAAGCTATTGATTGTAGGTATTCAGATAGAGAAGATTGTCATAGTCGATAACCGCCAGCTTCAGGTTACGTAACCAGCCTTGTCTTCCCAAAATATTGCGACCGATGCCCGGATGTTTCGCAAAATAAACCATGCTGTAAAAAGCCAGTTGACCAGTTTGAATTGTTACCTCATGTCCGAATGCCTCAAGAGGACCAGCCAGAGTGTTTAATATAATTGGAAAACCCGTTTCTACTGCTAAACCTAATTCTTCCCCGTGCTCGAGTCTGAAAAGGCAAACCTCGGCCCCGGTGTCGACTTTCGCATTCAGACGGAGAATCTTCGCGCCGTTAACGAGCACAACAGGAACAGTAATTCCTGATGGGTCGTCGGGATATCGAATCTCCTCGTCGAAGGATAAGTTCGTGGTCATTTCCAGAGAATAGTGTTGTGTTTATCTGAGCCTTCGACAAAAGCAACAAACGGCAAGTTCGCGCCATCGGCCTCTGCCGCTGAATAAACGAAACGAGCGTCCACACTATGTGCAATTAGACGGTCACCATCGAGCGCCACCCATTCACCAGCATATTCCCGTTGGTGTTCTGAAAGCCACTGCATTTCGCGAGAGCTGTCAGGAACAGGTACGGGAGGCACACGTTGATCAAGTCCAACATCGCGCCTGATGTGCGGTGATTCCGATTCGTCCAGCAATCGCCTCAACCTGGCTTGGTCACCTGCAGGCAATTGAGAAATCTGGTTCAGGATATCTTCAATGGTTGCTTTCGACATTTCCGTGTACTCCGTACCCTAATAATATCACGAGCGCACATAATATTAATGACTTAGAGAGCGGGAACGGTTTTCCACTCGGATTGCTGACTTGACTAGCACTCAGTCTAAGCGTACATAAGCGACGACAGCATTTTCTTTATATTTAATCGAGTTCAAAATCTGAGGTGTGTAATTGGTTTGGGAGGAGCGCTGGCATCCTTTAAGAGAAGAGTGGGTTATCGTCGCTGCTCATCGTCAAAATCGCCCGTGGACAGGTGAAACTGTTCGAGCTAGCGAACGAGCCGTTCCATCGTACGTGCCTGACTGCTATCTTTGTCCAGGCAACGATCGCGTCAGTAAAGAACGCAATCCAAACTATTCGCAAACATTCGTTTTTGATAACGATCTTCCCTGTGTTGGAGTGAACGCTCCGAGTCACATTGAGACGCCGGGGGGTATTTACCGCAATAGACCAGCGAGTGGCATAGCTCGAGTAGTTTGTTACAGCCCGCTCCATAATGTTTCATTAGCTGAACTGGGTGTCGAAGATGTGGAAGCGCTTGTACGCGTGTGGCAGGAACAATATCGTGAGCTGAGCAGTCACAAAGATATCGCCCATGTCTTGATGTTCGAGAACAAAGGCGAGGTCGTAGGTGTTTCCAATCCGCATCCGCATTGCCAGATTTATGCGACTAACTTCGTTTTCAAAACAATTGAGAACGAGACGCGAATAAGTCAGCAGCATCTGACGGAAACCGGCAACATACTTTTCCAGCAGATTCTAAGCTCAGAAAAACAGGACGGTCGTCGCATTCTTTTTGAAAATAATTCTGCGATGGCGTTTATTCCCTACTTCGCTCGTTACGCTTACGAAGTGTTCGTTGCGCCAAAAGGAACTTATGCAAGCATAGCTGCGCTTTCGGATTCCGAAGTCAACGATTTATCGCGTGCTCTGAAACATGTCCTGGTCAAATTCGACAATCTGTGGCAGATGCCCTTTCCTTATGTCATGGTTTTGCACCAGGCTCCGACCGATGGACGAGATTACAGCGGTTTCCATTTTCATATAGAATTTCATCCTCCGTTGCGCCAGCCGAACTTGTTGAAGTATCTTGCCGGCCCCGAAATCGGTGGAGGCAATTTTCTTAGCGATACATCTCCCGAAGAGAAGGCGGCCGAGTTGCGCTCAAAACCGGATGTCCATTACAAGCAATCGAATTGAAAATGTATGACGCACGGGATCGAATCACTGCGGGAACCAATCCGTCGACTGCACGAACAAATAACTCGTGCTGTGGTTTCCGCGTGCGAAAATGCGGCAGCAGATGATCTGGCTCGCGTAGATCGCGAATCCGAATGTGACACAATTTATGCAATCGATTCAGTCAGCGAGAAGTTGTTGATTGATTTTATCGAGCGCGAAATCGCCGCCGCCGTTCCGGTTATTGTGATCGCGGAAGGGCTTCCTTCGACGGGTGTTGTATTGCCTCGAAGCGCCACAGAATCAGACGCGATATTCAGAATCATCATTGATCCAATCGACGGCACCCGTGGTTTGATGTACCAGAAGAGAAGCGGTTGGATTTTAACTGGCGTTGCACTAAATCGCGGCCAAGATACAAATCTGCAGGATATCGAGCTTGCTGTGCAGACGGAAATTCCGTTGCTCAAGCAACATTTATATGATTCCGTTTGGGCTATAAAAGGTCAGGCTGCAAATGCAGAGAGGACAAATCGTCTAACAGGTGAGCGAACTCAACTCAAACTCTCGCCGTCAAAAGCGACTACGATCGAGCATGGGTTTGCCAGCGTCGCCAGATTCTTTCCGGGTACTACTAATCAAATTGCAGCGATTGAAGATGAGATTGTGCTTGGCGCATTAGGACCCTCTGAGCCTGGGAAAGCGCGCTGTTTCGAAGATCAATACATATCTTCAGGTGGACAACTCTATGAATTGATGTCCGGCCATGACAGATTTATTGCCGATCTGCGGCCTCTGGCGAACCAGTTCTCCGGTGCTCGAGGATTATGCAGTCATCCTTATGATCTATGCACTGAATTGATCGCCAAGGAGTTGGGAGTTGTAATCACTGATGCTGCCGGAGGTCCGCTGCGGTCGCGACTCGACACGGAATCCGATGTTGCGTGGATCGGCTATGCGAACGACTTCATCAGGAACCAAATCGAGCCGCTATTACAACAGTCGCTGAAAAAGCGTGGTTTGTTGGTTTAATCACAGCAGAGAATAAAATGTATCGCGTCACTTCCGGTTCAACAAAACACCTCTCCGACGTTGAGTCGTTTATATCAATGCTCGATACCTTGTCAGATTACCCGGACCCAAAGGTGCGGTCTTTTTTTGATCCGGATTCCGATTTGATAATCACTCGTGCTCCCGGACGTCTGGATGTTATGGGTGGCATAGCCGACTATTCGGGATCGCTGGTCTTACAATTGCCGATTGCCGAAGCGGCGCTCGTGGCTTTGCAGAAAACGCCGGACCGAACGATCAGGATTCTCAGCTTACCGGCATATGGTGAGGACGAAATATTAGATTTCGAAATTCCACTTGCAGCAATTGAAGACGGCAATCACGCCATTGGCTACGAAGCGGCGCGATCATATTTTCGTCATCAACCCTGGGCCGCCTATATCGCAGGCGCGTTCCTGGTTTTGATGCGGGAACGCGGAATTGTATTCCCAAACGGCACACGAATTATGATCAGGTCGTCGGTTCCACAAGGCAAAGGCGTCAGTTCGTCCGCCGCGATTGAAGTCGCGACGATGCAGGCTATAGCCGCTGCGTTTGATATTGTGATTGATCCAATTGATTTGGCGCTGTTATGTCAAAAAGTCGAGAACCTTATCGTAGGTGCGCCGTGCGGTGTAATGGATCAAATGACCTCGGTCTGTGGCGAAGCTGGGCGTCTTCTTCGATTGCGTTGTCAACCCGCAACACCTGAGCAGACTCTAAGCGTTCCGGACAGTCTCAGATTTGTTGGGATCGATTCGGGTATCCGTCACTCAGTCTCCGGTTCGGATTACACAAGTGTCCGCACCGGTGCTTTCATGGGTTATCGAATCATAGCCGAGCTTGCCAGTCTACACGTGACACAATCAGCAACGGACACTGTTGAAATAGACGATCCGATTTGGCATGGCTACCTTGCAAACCTTACACCTTCTGAATTCGAACAGCGCTTTTCTGCGAGCCTTCCGGAAATTATGGCAGGGGCCGGATTCCTCACTCAATACGATGGCATTACGGATTCAGTCACGACGGTGGATGATATGCGGACCTATGCAGTTTTGGCTCCGACCGCTCATCCTGTATTTGAGAACTTCAGAGTTGAGGCTTTCGCTGAGTTATTAAGCGGATCGTTAAGCGCGGCTTCGCGTAGGGTTTTAGGCGAGCTCATGTACCAGTCACACGCCAGTTATTCGAAATGCGGGCTTGGCTCAACCGGAACGGACCTGTTAGTGAGACTCGCGCGCGAATCAGGACCGACGCGAGGAATATATGGAGCAAAGATAACCGGAGGAGGTAGCGGCGGTACAGTTGCCGTTATGTGCGACGCGGCTGCTATTGACGTTGTCGAGGAAATAGCGGACAAATACGAATCGCAAACTGGTTACAGGCCTTACATCTTTAACGGTACATCGATGGGAGCAACTCAGTTCAGGCATTTGAGACTTGAGCCAGTTCGTTGATCGAATGCGAAGTTCGACGAACCCCAGGAGACGATAATGCGAATAAGACACAGTTTAAAGACCAGCCTGGTTTTAGCTGCAATATTACTTTTCATTAATTGTGGGCACTCAAACGATTCTGCAAAGAAATACAAGTTGGCCTTTCTGACCAACAACGCATCCGATTTTTGGACAATCGCAAGACACGGTTGCGAGCAGGCAGAGAAAGAACTCAGCGATGTCAGCGTTGAATTCCGCATTCCTTCGGACGGTTCTGTGGAAGAGCAGCACCGTATAGTCGACGATATGATGACAAGAGGTATATCGGGTCTGGCGATCAGTCCGAACAGTCCCGATAACCAGACGGCTTTTCTTAACGATCTAGCGCAGCGGATAGTCGTAATAACGCAGGATAGCGATGCGCCAGCCAGCAATCGCGCCTGTTATATCGGCACCGATAACAAGGCTGCTGGTCGCCAGGCAGGACAGTTGATAAAAGAGGCTCTCCCAAACGGTGGCAAGATAATGGTTTTTGTGGGCAAACTGGACGCTCAAAATGCAAAAGACAGGTTTGAAGGAATAAAAGAAACACTTGCCGGATCAAATATCGAGATCATCGATGTTAAGACTGATGACACTGATCAAGGCCGCGCGAAAGCAAATGCCTCCGACACTCTCGTCAAATACCCGACGATCAGCGCGCTTATTGGCCTATGGGCATATAACGGTCCCGCAATTCTTAGCGCTATTAAAGACGCGAACAAGGTCGGACAGGTCAAAATAGTGTGCTTTGATGAAGACGACCAAACCCTGGCAGGCATTAAGGAAGGATCGATATACGGAACTGTCGTGCAGCAACCTTATGAATTCGGCTATCAGTCCGTCCATCTAATGAGTAAGATTCTTCACGGCGACAAATCGCAGATCCCGCCAGGAAAACAGATTTTCGTTCCGACGCAGATGATAAAAAAGGACAATGTCGACGACTTCATCGTGAAAATAAATAAATTAAAAGGACGATCGTAATGAGCTTCCTCTAAAATATCGGACAGTGATTAAAGATCGCTACTGCACTTTCCACTTCTGTATGCCTACGGACCAATCAGGCTGTGCAGTGACCTCAAGTCGAAGACCATTCGTCGTGACAGATTTGAATGTGACTTTATTGTATTGATCTTTAGCCGTTCCAAAAGGTCCGGTACTTTCGACAGGCTTCCATTGGTCGCCATCTTTATAAAGCACTCGCCAGGACTGCGGCACTCGAACTTGGCCTCTGCCTGTGTCGTCGAACCAATAGACCTCTATTTGCGAAACAGTTGCGGTTTTCGAAAAGGCATACTCAACCCATTCTGTGGTGCCTTTCTTTGGCCACCAATCGAAATAAGATGACGAGTCGTTTGAGGCGGAAGGCTCTTCCCCGTCGTTAATCGCGCGCGGATTCATTCTGCTTTGGGACGCCGTTACCTTGCTGGTTGTAGCAATAGTCGGAAAAGGCTGTGGTCTTGCCGAGACTTCACTATCAGGCAACCAAACCACCATTTCACCTCGACCACGATTGGCCCATGCATAATATGGGATCGCCAAGAAATCCTGGGTATCTTTGAGCACTTTGCCTTGTTCGTCTTTACGCAAGCCAACGGCTTTGCCCTTGATAACTTCAACACCGTTTAGCAAATCGGGCTTGAACTCCGCTGTGAGCTTTGAATCGTCCGGAAGCATTAAATTCCTGACGTGACCTACCGGATTGTCGGGCCATTCTGCGCAATAAACGATCGGTCCGCGTTGCAACGCAACACGTCCTTTGTCCGCGGACACCTGATCATTAGCGACAACGCGGCGAACTTCCATCGGGAGCGACAGCTCGATTACATCGCCCTGTTTCCAGTGTCGATTTAAACTCACGTAACCTTTATCCAGCGTGACTGGCACCGGTTTTCCATTGACCTTAAGAACGACAGGCGCTTCGACTTTGTCAATGTACCGGTAGAGGTCGCTCGGCACAGCTTCATTCCGAGCCCATCCCGGTATGCGCAAATTGATTTTGAAATCGATACCGCGCTCCGGATTCACTGTGAACTTAACGGCTCCATCCCATGGATATCGAGTCTCCTGAACAATCTTTAATCCCGCGCCGCTGTCCAGCTTGATATACGCAGTCCCAGCCGCATATAAGTTTACATAGAGAGTATCACCTTGCTGTGCGTAGACGTATCCCGGCACCGAAGCCATAAACCTGGTTATGTTACCTGGACAACACGCAACACCAAACCACGGCCTGCGTTCGTGCTGCCCATTCGATTCAAGAGGATTAGGATAAAAGAATGATTTGCCGTCCAGCGACACACCCGAAATCAACCCGTTATAAAGAGTTCGCTCCATCACATCGATGTATCGAGCATCAGCGTGGAGCAGGAACAGCCGCTGATTCCAGAAATCGTTACCGACCGCGGCACAGGTCTCGCAATATGCGCTCATATTCGGCAGTTCGTAGTTTTTCCCGAACGCCTCACCCGATCCTGTCGCGCCGATTCCGCCGGTTATGTAGAGTTTCTTGCCTACGACATTGTCCCAAATTTTATCGATGGCATTTACATAGGATGTATCGCCAGAGAGAGCAGCAACATCAGCCATGCCGGAATACATATAAGTCGCGCGAACGGCATGGCCCACCGCTTCATCCTGATCGACTACTTTCTTGTGCGACTGATTGTAGGTGCGCCCGCTGCCTTTGTCGCCATCAGGACCGCGCGCGTCCAGCATGAATTTCGCCAGATTCAGGTAACGTTCATCACCGGTTGTGCGATATAGCTTTGCCAATCCCATTTCGATTATCTGATGCCCGGGCCAGATCGACTGCTTGCCTGGCCCGAACGTGTTGTCCAGCAGGTCCGCCGTCTTCAGTGATATATCCAGCAGCGAACGATTTCCGGTTGCCTGATAATAGGCAACGGCAGCTTCGTAAAGATGCCCAAGATCATATAGTTCGTGGCTGTCGACCTTCTCCAATTCCCAGCGCTTTGTACCTGCCCACGGGTGAGGATGCTGCGGATCGATCGTCCTGGCCGGGTAAAGGTAGCCGTCTTTTTCCTGCGCCGCACCGATCTTTTCGATCAAACTATCAACGTACGCCTCAAGCTTTGGATCAGGATGCACGCTCAACGCATAAGAGGCGCCTTCAATAACTTTGTACACGTCTGTATCGTCAAACGGATAGCCGGGTAATTTTTTATTCGGTATCTCTTCGCCCCTGAGAGCTTCGGCGGCTTCAATGAAGTTATTCAAACGACCGGTCTCTTCGTCTTTCTGAAAAGCGAAAGGGATCGTGACCGTTCGATTTATTTCGATCTTCGGCGCCCAGAAAATATCGTTCAGGTGAACAGCGGTGAACGGCACCGGTTTCACGGGATAATCCCGCATTGTCTTTGGCGACGAAGCGATTGACGAATCCGCCTGGACTCCACTCGACAATGAGTACCCACAAACAACAATAAGAGCTGCGCCGACAACAAACAATTTGAATTTGTTCGTCATATTTTGTCCTCTTGTGGCGCATTCGTCTCGATTGCGCCGATACCGGCAGCGGTATCTCTTAAAAAAACTCTCAAGTATTCGAACAGGCGCAATCGAAACGAATGCGCCACATCATTTCAGATGCAAACGCATGATCGTCAGCGAATGCGCCGGAAACGTGTATTGGAATCCCCCTACTGACGGTTCACCGCCAGTAGTTATATTTTTCGTTGCTGGTCGAACTTTCTTATCATCGCCGAATGTGTGCGTGGCTTTGAGATCAGAATTATTCATCTCCCAAACGGCCACTTCATTTTCGATCCGACCTTCCTGATTATCAATTTGCGTTGAGATATCCTGACTCTTGCTGCGGTTGAGCACATTTAAATAAATCGCTCTGTTCTTTTGATCGTATGTCGCGGAGACGTCCAGATAACGCAAGGGAGTGCTGTTGTTCTGCAATGTATAAGTCGGCGACGATACCCAAACATCCAGCGATTTATTGCCACGCTGTTTTCCATACTCGAGTATAGGAAAGTAAGTAGGCTGCAAGAATAGGCCGTTCTTGTTAGTCATAATCGGCGCAATAACATTGACCATCTGCGCCAGGTTCGCCATCTTAACCACATCGGCGTGACGGAAAAAAGAATTGAAGAACATCCCCATCGCCAAGGCATCTTCGAAATTGTAAATCTCTTCCAGGTGTTGCTCGTTTCCCGTGCGATACCAGATGTTCCACTCATCATAAGCGATATAGATCGGCCGTGGGTTTTGTATCCGTGCTTGAGCCTGTTTGATCAGCGCCGCGGTTGTTTCAATGTACTGGTCAACTTTTAGTGAATTGCCCAGGAACTTTTCCAGGTTGTTATCCTGATTGCCAATGTAGGTGTGCAGCGATATGTAATCTATATTGTTCCTTAGTGTCGATAGGACAGTTCTGTTCCAGGCAATCCAGTCCGCGCCGTAGTTGCTTGAACCGCTCGCGATCAGTTTTATGCTGGGGTCAACAGCTCGCATTGCTTTGGCCGTTTCGAGAGCAAAGTTCGCATACTCTTCGGCGCTTTTGTGACCGAGCTGCCACGGACCGTCTATTTCGTTACCGAGGCCCCAGTACTTGACGTGATATGCCTCTTCGCGGCCGTTCTTTCGACGCTGATCTGCCCAATAGGTGTGCCGAGATTCGTTACAGTATTCGACCCAGTTGCGAGCATCATCAATTGTTCCCAACCCAAGATTAACGCAAACGTAGGGCTGCGTCTTGAGCCGCTCGCAATACTGCAGGAACTCGTCCGTTCCAAATCGATTGCTCTCAAGCGCATTCCACGCCAGATCCATTCTTACCGGACGCTGATCTTTTGGGCCGATGCCATCCTTCCAGTTATAGCCCGATGAAAAATTGCCGCCCGGCCAGCGCAGAATGGAAACGTCCAATTGCTTGACCGCATCCATCACATCTTTTCGATAGCCTTGACTGTCCGAGAGGGGATTGCCTTCATCATAAATTCCGCCATAGATCATTCGCCCAAGATGTTCAGCGAAATTTCCAAAGAGCAGTGGATCGACCTCTCCGATTGTGCGGTCTATATCTATTTTAATTCGGGCCTGAGCGGATTTCGGTTGCGTAGCGCTTGGCGACGAAAGAAAAGAAACGAATACGACACTCAGAATTAAAATGTGAAGAAGAGTGCGGCGCATATTTCTTCCTTTCATCTCTTTGCGGCGGCTTTGAATTTATATGTCGTTGTCGTCGAATATTTCATTCCCGGCTTGAGCACAGTTGATGGGAATGACGGCTTATTTGGTGAATCCGGAAAATGCTGCGATTCGAGACAAAATCCCGATCTTTGCTGATAGACCTGTCCGTATTTGCCAGTTATTGATCCATCCAGAAAATTGCCGCTGTAAAATTGCAATCCGGGTTGATCGGTAAAGACCTCTATTACTCGACCTGAGGTCGGTTCATACACTCTCGCCGCTGGGCTGCTAGTGCCTTTGTTCAACACCCAATTGTGATCATACCCTTTGCCAAAAGTTAGTTGCTCGTCTTTCTGATCGATCCTCGATCCAATTGCGGTCGGTTTCGTGAAATCCATCGGAGTGTTTTTAACGCTACGTAATTCACCCGTCGGGATCAAGCCCTGGTCAATCGGCGTGAACCGATCCGCGTTTATCGTTAATTCATGATTTAATATCGTCCCGCTGCCGGCCAGATTGAAATACGAATGATGAGTCAGATTGACTACCGTGTCTTTATCAGTTGTCGCCGAATAATCGATCTTTAGCTCGTTGTCGTTAGTTAGGGTGTAGATGACCCGTACCGAAAGATTGCCAGGGTAACCTTCTTCGCCATCTTTGCTGAGATAAGAAAGCGCCAATCCGACATTTCCCGCGATCTTGACCTCTTCAGCTTTCCACACAACCTTGTCGAAGCCTCTGTTACCTCCGTGCAGATGGTTTTCACCATTGTTCTGGGCCAATGTATATTCGTGGCCGTTCAGCGTGAATTTGCCTTTTCCTATGCGATTGCCGTAACGACCGATCAAAGCGCCGAAATAAGGATTGCCGACATTCTTTAGATAACCATCCAGTGAATCGTACCCAAGTACAATATCGCCCAGCTTGCCATTTCGATCCGGCACCTTCAGAGAAACGACAATACCGCCATAGGTCATGATCCTGGCTTCGGCGCCAGCGGCGTTTGTCAGAGTGTAAATATCAACGGCCTGTCCATCTTCGGTTTTTCCAAATGGCTCTTTGTGAATACTTGGTGAATTTGCGGCGCTCATAAAATTACCCCACAAGCTGGATATCGTAATCAATCCGATTGCCAAAATCAGAAACCATCTTATGGAACCAATCATCGTGTTCTCCTGGGGTTATGATTCGTCGTGTGTCAGCAGTTGTCTGTGAGCGCTGAAATCATCGGTCTTTTTGCTCAAAGATTCAAATAAAGATTGCATTCTTTCGTATCTGGCAAAGTTGAGCGAATTAGGCTTCGTACGATTATCATCTTCGAGGGCGATAAAATCTTCGACCGTCGATTCGATATTTTGAGTTTTGCCGTTGAGGTTTCGATAAACCCAAATCGCTTGGAGCGCCGCGCCCAGCGCCGCGCCTTCGCCTAGAACAGGCACAACTTCGACCTGGAAAATATCGGCCATTATTTGCCGCCAGAGGGGGCTTTGTGATCCTCCACCAGTGACTCGGATTTCAGTGGGATTAAGACCCAGTCGCCTCAGTCGATTTAATCCGTAGTTCAAACCAAACGTCGCGCCTTCCATCGCCGCCCGCGCCATGTGTTGCGGATCGAAAGTAGCCGGTCGAACACCAAAGAAAACTCCGGTGCCGTGCGGGCAATTGGGTGTGCGCTCGCCTTCGAAAAACGGAACTAGCATCAAGCCATCAGATCCGGCCGGTACACTGCCAGCTGCAGCGTCAAATTCATTGTGCGTCCAGCCGCTCTGATGTCGAATCATCTCTGTCGCCACGGTCACGTTCATCGTGCAGACCAGCGGCAGCCAACGTCCAGTACTGTCACAGAAAGCAGCGATTTCGCCTTGTGGATCGATGATCGGTTCCTCTGAGCAGGCATAGATCGTCCCCGACGTTCCAAGACTGACCGACATTATGCCTTCCAGAACATTGCCAGTGCCGATCGCGCTCATCATATTGTCGCCGCCGCCAGCGCTGACGACGACGTCACTGTTGAGCTTCCACTTTTCCAGAAGCTCAGCTCGCAAGGTGCCAATCGCTGAGCCGGATTCAATCAATGGTGGCAATTTGCTGTGCAGAGATTTGTCTATCGCCTCGATTGCCGGATCACACCAACGACGGTTTCTCACATCCAGCAGCCCGGTACCTGAAGCGTCACCGTGCTCCATCGCCTTTCGACCGGTCAGCCAGAAATTAATGTAATCGTGAGGAAGAAGAACTGTCGCCAATCGAGCAAAATGATCAGGTTCCTTCTCTTTAAGCCACAGAATTTTCGACGCTGTAAATCCGGCGGGCAATCCATTGCCCGTCAACGCAATTGTTTTCTCGAGGCCACCGAGTCGAGCGATGATCTCTTCTGCTTGTTCGGCGGTGCTGACATCGCACCAGAGTTTCGCCGGTCGAATGACCTGGTCCTCTTCGTCAAGAGCCACGAAACCATGCTGTTGACCAGATACTCCAATTCCGCGAATCTGACTTCGGTCTATCTCAACTGAGTTAAGAATGTTCTGGATAACGTGATCTGTTGCAGCGATCCAGTCCTGCGGATGCTGTTCCTTGTGCGACGGCGGAAGGTTCGGAACCATCTCGTGGGCGAACGTTGCAGTCGCGATTGGTTTATGGAGCTTAGTACTTAGAAGAATCCCCTTGGTGCTTTGCGTACCGACATCAATACCGATGAAGTAGTCGTCCATTTACACACCGCGAGAAGGGGATCGATAAAGAGAGGAGACAGGGATTTTAACATCAAATCTTGGTCATGACGATTTAGACTCGTCCGTATAGGAGCCGCGTACATCAAGAACGTGTACGCTGGTTGCTCTGATGGTATATAAAATTCTGTAACGCCCGACATCATCTGCCGGATGGTTTCCGGGAATTCGTCGTCATCTGGAGCGATAGGGTATCGCTCCGCCAACGTTGAAAGAGAAAGGATTGCGTTACGCGTTTCGCGCGCCCAAGCGTGCGCCTGCTTGAGACCCCATTTTCGACAGCCCCAATCGTATGACGTTTTGATACTTTCTTTAGCGGGTTCTTCGGTAACGACCTTAAATCGTTTCATTCGTTTTCGGGGATGTTATGTTCTTCGAAAAACTTGTTAAAGAACTGTTCGGCCGGTGTTCCTTTGCCAGCTTTCATCGATTCTAGCCCGCGCCTGATGCCCTGGATTGTCTCCAGTCGCTCTTTTGCATCAAGGAGGCTCTGGTAACCCTCAGCGGACTGAACAACCAAGGCTGCTTTGCCATTGACGGTTAATACCAGTGGCTCTTTTGTCTTCTTGAGCTGCTTCATTACCTTGGCCGTGTCGCGCTTAAAAGTACTTAAAGATTGGATATCTCTTGCCAGCTTCATTTGGAACCTCACATCGCTATATTTGACCTTTATTTTATGCTAATAAAGCGACATGAACAAGTTGGAGAGCGGTTCAGATTTATAAAATCATCCAAGCGGCCAATGTTGCCGCTTTGTGATCGCTGGTCCACGGCGGACCGATAGATTTTCCCATCTTCGCGATTCGATCCTGGATTTGGGACGCTTTAGCGCCGAACGATTTCCGCGCTAACTCGTCCAGGTCTTTTTCTCTCATCGGGGTAACGGAAATCTTCAGACGTTCGCAGGCTTTCTTTGCGGCTTCGCGATAGAATTCTCCTTCAGCCGTATGTATCAGCGTGTGCGATGCCAGAATCTGAGAAAGTCCAGGAAGCAGTTTGCCTGAAGCGATCAGTAAGGCCGCTCCCGCAATCTTGTATCCTCGCGCAGCCAGGTTGTTGACTGATTCTTCAATGGCGGCGGCGGCGAGTCGGTTTGTTTCAAGCGTGCAGTTAGCGATATATGTTTCCGCAGCAGGTAACTCGAACTCTTCCGCGTAGTGGAACGGCTGTTTGGAACCGGCAATTGCTGCATCCATCACAACAATTCGTCGACGCTCGATTACCTCGCCAGAAGCGGCATCGCCTGAAACAACAACTATCACTCCCCAGCCTGAATGCATTTTAATTCCTAGTGCCGCTCGCTTCATCGTTTGCGTCTCCTTTAAACTTTTTTCGATCAAAACCAATCGGGAAAGATCAATTCAACCAGACCTGGAGACCAATAAGAGTAAAATCGATCATCGCAGATTTTATATTTTCCATATCGTTTGCTCGCATACTTGCCCCAATCCGGCCGCGTGCCATCGATATCGGTAAAGCCATATTCACGAGCAAGCGCCCACGAACTAAAGACACGACCGTTTTTCTCTTTTACATTCGGATCAGAAGCCAGCGCTACAACCGCTCGACCGACAAACCGAGGCGATTCAGAGAACATGAAGTCTGGGCGATTGTCGTGAGCGCTTCCGGGCGAAACTTTTGCCGCGTCTTTCCAGTTATCTTCAGTGACATCGAAATTTTCAAGCATCGCTTCCGAACGCAAAAATCCCGGAGTTAACGCCAGTGAAACAACATTGTATTTTTTCAGCTCTTGAGACATTGCGAATGCCAGTCGGATAACGGAAGTCTTCACGAGATCATAGAAAAGATTGCCGCGATATTGGAAGAAGTCCCCGTCCGTTATCTCGAAAATTATCGCCCCCTTTCGATTCAGCAGCAACGGGGCGGCAAAATGAGAAGTGATAATGTGCGTGTGGACCGCCTGCTTCAACATCTGTAATCCATTATCGAGATTTGTCTGCCAGAATCTTTTTCCCCACTCCGTCAGAGGATCACCACCCCAGACGTCGTTGACTAGAATGTCCAATCCTTTATGCCGACGCCTGATACTCGACATAAGCTTTTTCACTTCCGCGGGGTCGGTGTAATCGACTCGAACAGCCATACCTTTGCCGCCGGCCGCAGTGACCATCTCGGCGGTCTCTTCGATAGTCTCGGGTCTTCCCGGCGCAGCCCCGCGTGTGCGTGTACTGCGACCGGTGCAGTACACTGTTGCGCCTGCTTCACCGAGAGCTATCGCGATTCCGCGCCCGGCGCCGCGAGTCGCGCCTGCAACAAGTGCGATCTTCCCTTCCAACTGCTTTGATTTTGTTTTCATCACCGGCTCCTCCCGCCTCAAAATCATTTCTTAGCTTGCGAAAGGAAGGTATGCGATAATTCCTGACATCCACTGTCATATTTCACGAAATAAGATTGTCTGAGCTTCAAAAGTAATCGGGAAAGCTTATGCGTGCTGATCGGTTAGTCTCTATACTTTTGCTTTTGCAGATTTACCAGCATATGACTGCGCGTCAACTGGCCGAACGCCTGGAAGTCTCTGAACGCACCATTCTCCGGGATATGGAAGCGCTCAGCACCGCGGGAATCCCGGTTTACGCCGAACGCGGAGTCGGCGGCGGCTGGTCTCTGGTCGAAGGTTACACCACCAATCTAACAGGATTGAACGAATCAGAGATCCAGGCGCTTTTCCTGACGCGCCCACCAAAATTATTGGCCGATCTTGGATTGGATAAGGCATCAGACGCCGCGCTGATAAAACTCTTTGCCGCGATTCCATCTACATCCCGAACAGGCGCTGACTATGCGCGTCAGCGAATGCATATCGACGTAACGGGTTGGAATCGGCCGGAAGAGGCATCTCCGCTTTTGTCATCTATTCAGGATGCCGTTTGGCGAGAACGCAAAATGTATATGACGTACCGGAGGGGTGAATGCGAATCTATAGAACGCCTGGTCGATCCTTTAGGTTTGGTTGCAAAGGGAAGTGTTTGGTACCTGGTGGCTGCTGCTGATGTAGACATTCGCAGTTACCGAATTTCCAGAATTCAGGACGTGCGCGTTACGGACGAAAGCGTCACTCGTCCAGCCGATTTCGATCTGGTTGAATTTTGGGAGAAATCTTCAGTAGAGTTCAGGAAACAGCTTCCGCGCTACAACACGACGATTCGCGTCTCGTCGCAGGTCGCTCACTTGCTGCAATACCTTGGGATGTTTTCTAAGGTTGAACAGATGAATGCGCCCGATGACGATGGTTACAGGACCGTGGTGATGCGATTCCAGTTCGAGCACGAGGCGGCTCAATGTCTGATCGGATTGGGAAAACACGTTCAGATCATAGAGCCGCCTGAGTTGCAGGAAAAGATATTGGCTTTAGCCAAAGAGGTCGTCACTTTCTATGACAGCGGCAGCGCAGTTCCGACGCAGACCTAGCGTCGCAAAACGCCGAATGCAAATCCTCGCTTCAGATCGGTCGTCATATTAAGGTGAATCCACAGCATCGCCAGCGGTTCAAGCAACCGAGCAATCTGCAGCGATCCTGCATCGATGGCATCGAAGCCGATCTCGGCCGTCAGTTTTCTCGCGGTCTCTCTGCTATTGGCGTCATCACCGCAGACAAACATCACGTTTTTGCCGTTGGGATATTCTGGATTTGCCATGTTCTCAAACCCTGTCTGGTTGAACGTCTTGACGACATTGGCGCCTTTGGCCCATTCCGCAACCTGTTCAGCGCCGGAGGTTGTATACCCCATTGACAGACTCAGGCCTGACTGATCGTATTTTAAAGGATTAGTCGCGTCGATGATGGTCTTGCCGGTTAAATCACCTGCTTCTTTAATGGCGTCTTCTGTTTTATTCCACGGAGTTGCCAGAACGATGGTGTCGGTTTTGCTGGCGGCATCTGCTACAGTCCCCACAGTTGCGCCAAGGCCGATTTCTGAAACAAGTTTTTGATATTTTTCTTCCTTCGGGTTTGGCACACCGAAATGGACCATATGCCCGGCCGAAGCGAATCTGCGTCCAAGTGTTCCTCCAACGTCACCTGCTCCGAGTATTGCTATATTCAATGGATCATCTCCCTTTGTGAAATGCTCTTTTGAGCCATGACCTTATAACGAGAAATAATATTCCCGAGTGTGATCTTGTCAATCAAAGATAATGTGAACGCCCGAATGCTCTATGGGGATAAATATCGGCTGCACTCCAAATACATCCTGAATGAATTCTGTGGTCAACACTTCCTTTGCAGAGCCCGTCGCAACCACGCGGCCTTGATTCAGCAGCACGATCTGATCAGCGAAGCGCGCAGCCAGATTCAGATCATGAACAACTCCAACTGTAACAACGTCAGGAGCAGTCGCGAAATCTCGGACCTTTTTCATGAATGCAATCTGGTGGTGAATATCCAGAAACGTCAAAGGCTCGTCCAGAAATAAATATCTGCAGGACGCAGAGAAATGCTGTCCAGATGAGCCCTGCCATAACTGAGCCAGAACTCTAGCGAAATTGACACGCTGACGCTCGCCCCCGCTCAGAGTTTGATAGTTCCTGTCGCTGAATTCGGTTACTTCGAACAGTTGCATCAATTCATCGACGATCTTTTCATCAACAGGGCCAGGACTGCCGCCGAAATGCGGATAACGACCCATCATAACGACTTCGCGAACAGTCAGCGGGAATGCTATCTCGATAGCCTGTGACAGAACCGCGCGGCGTTTTGCGAGATCGGCCTCGCTTGCATGGCTGACATTAGCGCCTTCGTATTCGACTTTGCCATTTTGCGGTCGCAACAGTCGCGCCAATATCTTTATCAAAGTCGATTTGCCAGCGCCGTTTGGGCCAATCAGCAGATGCAGCTTGCCAGGAGCAAACGAGGCCGTCACGTCAGAGACGAGCGTCTTGTTACCGATACGAAATGTGATATTGCTGGCACGTAGCATAAAACATGTAGCGTAGGCTTCCAGCCTGCGCATTCACTCTGATCAACGCTCAAACGAAATATGCTTTGGCGTTGTGTTATTTCCTGCGTCGGCTCGTAGCCGACGCCAGCTCAGAACACATAACGGCTTCGTCGCAGCAGCGAAAGAAACACAGGAACACCAACAGCTGAGGTTACAATGCCGATCGGCAGCTCTGCCGGCCGCAGTGCCAATCGTGCAACCAGATCGGCCAGGCTCAGTAGAGTTGCTCCCAGCAACGCACTGCCGATAATCAAATATCTGTTCTCAGCTCCGCGCAGCATGCGCAGAATGTGCGGAACAATTAACCCCACAAAGCTGATCACGCCCGTGAACGCCGTGGCGACCGCAACGATGACAACGTTGATCGACAGAATGATCCATTTTAATCGGTTTACATTCACGCCTAGATATGTGGCCTCTTCTTCACCGATCATCAACGCATTAAGTTGCTTTGCGTATCGCAACGCCAGAATTGTTCCGCCAATTGTCGCAATCGCAACGATCTGGACGGCTTTCCAGTTTGCACCCGACAATGTTCCCAGGCTCCAGAACGTGATCGAACGGGCCTGTGGGTCGCGCGCAATGTAAGAGAGAAATCCTATCGCGCTCATAAACAGCGCATTAACTGCAAGCCCCGTCAGCAACAGCATCACAATAGACGCTCTTCCGTCTTCGCGTGAGCGCGCAAGAATAAAAACCATGTAAGTAGAAACGACACCGCCCAGCGCCGCAGCGATAGGCAGAGTCCAGATACTTGCAGTGAGATGGAGAACACCGCCAAGAACAAAGAACAGGGCTGAACCGAATGCGGCGCCGCTGGATGTTCCGACCAGACCTGGCTCTACAATTGGATTGCGAAACAGCGCCTGCATCAGTGTTCCGCCGACGCCGAGGCTCGCGCCGACCAATAGACAGAGAATCGCCCGAGGCATTCTCAACTCGAGGAAAATGCGCTGATCCAGAGTCGGCTCAGGATGTCCGGGCAGCAGGGAAGCGAGGGATCTGGCAATGTCTGAGATTGAAAAATCGAGCGCGCCATAACGGATCGACGCTGCCAGCACAACCAGCGTTGCGAAAGCTAATGCGATCAGTAGGCCTCTTCGTGTGCCGCGTTGTTCTATCACTTTTGGTGAATTATCGAGGCCACTTTCTCAATATTTTCGCCGGAACGCGGGCTGAAATACATCAATACATTCTCTTCAATGCGGTAGATGCGATTGTTTTTGGCCGCGTTTGACGTACCGACACCCGGCAGCGTCTTGACCTGATCCATCGAACCGAGCTTATCGTAGCCGTAGTCGGTAACGAGTATAACGTCGGGGTTCGCTTTGGCTATCAGCTCAGGCGATTCCATTCGTTGCATGCCTCGTGAATCAATAGCCATCTCACCGCCGGCCCATTCGATCATCTGGCTGGCTCCGCCACCATCGCCGCCCCCGCCTTTACCCACTACCAGATAAATATTAGAAGCTCGTCCGAAATGTATAACCGCGACGCGCGGATGATCGGTGTATTGTTTCGTCTTATCCAAAGAAGCAGCCATCTGGGTATCCAGGGTCCGACACAACTCTTCAGCGCGATCCTTTTTATGAAAGTAATCACCCATTTCGCGAATCAAAGCTTTTGTGCCATCGATAGAATCGTTCTTCGCGTTAAAGGTCTTCATCGGAATGTTCAGACTCTTTAGCTGATCCAGAACCTGCGGCGGACCGATGTTTCCGTCGTGGATAATGGCAGTCGGATGAAGCGAGAGGATTCCCTCGGCGCTTAATGCTCGATGATAACCGACGGTTTGGACTTTCTTAACGTCTGGGGGATAAGTGGTGGACAAGTCCACACCGACGACGCTGTCCTGTGCGCCGAGCGCCCAGATAATCTCGTTATAAATCGGCGAGATAACCACCAGCCGCTCTGCCTTTGAGGTATTAGCTGGGTTGTTGAAACGCCCACAGCTAACTGCAAAGACGAGCATCGCGAAGCAAACGATGACAAAAAGGATCCGTTTCATCATTAGTGAGGTGTTTGTCATATTGAAATGTATTTCTGAGCCCTTCGATATTGATCAACTTTGCAGTATGTATAAACAACCATTTATACCCGAATCCCTCTCTGATTGAAACTCCATTGGCGCGAATTGGAACAATGTTTTCATGCTTAATACGGTGCGCAATAGTATTTACCGCCAAAGGAGAAGCAGCATGGCTAATGACAATCTGAAAGGCATGAAAATCGCGATTCTAGTTGAAGATGGATTCGAACAGGTTGAATTGACCGAACCGCGCAAAGCACTGGATCAGGCAGGAGCCCAGACACAGATAGTGTCACCGAAAGACAAACAAGTCCGAGGGTGGAAATTCAAAGAATGGGGAGACGAAATGCCCGTGGATGTGCCGCTTGACCGCGCGCGAGCAGACGATTTTGACGCACTGCTGTTGCCAGGTGGTGTCATCAATCCGGACAAACTTCGTATGCAGCCAAAAGCAGTGGAATTTGTAAAATCGTTTTTCGACGCAGGTAAACCGGTGGCGGCAATTTGCCATGGACCGTGGTCCGTTATCGAAGCAGGAGCAGCACGTGGACGGCGAATCGCATCCTGGCCGTCAATAAAAACGGATCTTCGCAATGCAGGAGCGGAATGGGTTGATCAGGAAGTCGTTGTCGACGAAAACCTGGTAACCAGCCGCAAACCTGACGACATTCCAGGGTTCAACCGCGAGATGATCAATCTGTTCAGCAGAATGCGCGAGCACTCTCTGCAAAACGCCTGAAGAAGACGGCAAATAGTAAGAACCCGAGCGGAGCATGCGGCTTCATTATACTTAGGATGAGCAGGTGCATACGCATGTTCCGCTTCTGAAAACCGAGTTCTTCCTTGATGTAACGCATTATTCCAATGCAAGATTTCAATGCACGCAGTCTCGCTGACTTGGCACAGGATGGATACGCTGAACAATTACTGAGCCCGCTGTTTCCTTACAACCACAATCGTCCTGATAACCAATATCACCAGGAACGGCGCGGCTCCATATCCCGTCGATGAAAAGGAAAATCCTACGGCAAAAAACAGAATCCCAGCGGATATTAGTACTGCGACAAACAACCGGCCGATTGCTTTCGCTTCTGCTTTCCTGCCGGTTTTCGTACTCAACAACTGTTTAATCGGCGCTGGCAACATCCGGATATGAGCGCGCCGAATCAGAAGACAGACAGTTACTGTTATCGATAATATACCAATTCCGCCGATCCACAATTTTGGCTCGCCTCCCGACAGTCCGGCGGAAACAGAAATTAAAGCTGGAAGAACAATGAAAATCGCGACCAGGATGATAGTACTGTTTGACAGGTATAACGAGCCTAACGCACCCAGCAAATTTTTCTGTGGCAGTTCTTTGGTGGGAGATTTTTTTGCGGCTTCCAGAAAGTAGTTTACCGATTCCCGAGCTTTTTTCTGCCGCAGCAGAGCTACGCCCATATTATTTAATGATGTGTAAGAATTCGGGTTCAGCCTCAGCGCTTCCCGGCAATAATACTCTGCTTCGGCAGGTTTCTTTTGCTTCAGGGCCACTAAAGCCAGCGTGTCGTATGTCTCGGACCATTCTGGCGCAATTTTCAACAACGCGTCGGCTGAACGTTCCGCATCTCTAACAAGACCGTTGGCAAGTTCCATTTCGGCACAAGCGCGAATCGCCGCTGGCAGTCGCGGAGCAAGCCTGACGGCTTCACGCGCCGATTCTAGCGCCTCTCTCGTCCGGCCTAAACCATTCAGAGCATATCCACGAAGGCGCTGCTGCCATTCTCCACTTGGACTGGCCGCAATTGCCCGGTTGGCATGTTCCAGAGCAAAGCTGTGACGGCCTAATTTCAAAATGACAGAAAGAAAGGTGGCACAGTAACAGCGCATTTTCCGGCGATTCCAGCAGACCCTGGTGGATCAGACTGATAGCCTCGTCGTATCTCTCGATCTCCTCCAGGGCCTCCACACGCTTTGTGATGGTAGACAGGTTGGCTATTCTGTTCGGTTCCTGCGTCATATTATCCGCTTGTTTCGCAAATACTCATACAAGTCGTCGTATATTCCGCCGTCATTGGCGAACATCGCGTAATTCCTGGCCATCTCAAGCCACGGTCTTGTGCTCGGCTTTATCTCCTTCATCGCCTGTTTGAAATCGTTCATGTTGATCGGCCGAGCAGTACCCGATTCAATCGAATCATGCATTGCAAGCTCTGCGGCCGATTCGCAGAGATGAGCCAGATCCGCACCCGAAAATTCGTCTGTCTTGTTTGCGATCCATGACAAATCCAGTTTGTCTATTGGACGGTCGCTCAAATGGAAATCGAGGATTCCACGACGAGCCTGCTCATCCGGTGGCAACACCAGCAACGTTCGATCAAGCCTTCCCGGTCTGCGCAATGCGGTGTCCACATCCCAGGGATGGTTTGTCGCTGCCAGTACGAATACTCCTTCGTTATTCGCGTTGACGCTGTCCATTTCGTTCAAAAGCTGAGTTACGGCGTTCGAACCCGCACCATGTCTGAGCTGACTGCGTTTTCGACCGAGCGCATCGATTTCATCAAAGAACAGAACGCACGGCGCATTTCGTCTTGCCTTCTCAAAGATCCTGTTGATGTTCTTCTCGCTTTGGCCAAGCCACATATCTAAAACATCGGACAGTCCAACCGCGATAAACCGCGCGCCAAGCTCACCCGAAGTTGCGCGCGCAATAAAAGTCTTTCCGCATCCCGGCGGACCATACAGAAGCAGTCCTCCCCGGACCGATTTGCCATACAGCTTCATCATTTCAGGATTCTTTAGTGGCCCCAGAAATGCCAGGTTAAGGCGACGCTTTACCTGCTCAAGACCGGCAACATCCGCCAGGGATATATTCGGAATCTCGACGTCCCATTCATTGTCATCATCGTCGCCACCGAATTCGCCCTGATCGATGTTCAGGCGCAACTTTTTTGGCTCGTCGCGCTTGACCGGCGTATTCAAACCGAAATCAGGCGGAAGCTCGTCCGGCCAATCTTTGGACGCGTCGCTTTTCGCAGTATTCGTCGCGGTATTCGTCAATGCTGTCAGCAGACGCCGATAGCTTTCAGCCCGTTTTGTATCTCCCGCTGCGGTTGCTGCTCGAACAGCTTTTTCCAGGGCATCGACGTTGTCCGGCTCCTGCCGCAAAACCGCGCCGCAATGCTCAAGAGCATCAGCAGGTCTGGCCGCATCGATCAATAATGAGACGAGATGCAGCCTTAGAGCGACATTCGCAGGATCAGCTTCAACGGCAGTGGTGATTGCATCAATAACAGTTCGATCTACGGGCATACGCTTTTGGCTACTTCCTTTAACATCGTACTACTTGAAAGTACGGTAGGTACTCCGTCACGGTTGCGGTGAATTAGAGAAACCGATAAACGCCTTTTAGCTCAAAAGCGGATTGAGCTATTTTGGATCAGCCTCCGTTTCCCGTTCTACCTGCTTATTGTAGCAACCGGATTGAAATGCTTCCAACCTATATATATTTTACGTGGACACGATAGATCAGAGTCCGCGATTGGCTTCTAGGCTAGGGATTGCTCGGCGGCAGGCTGGAATTGCCTGCGCGCCAATCAGGATTTCTTTTTTGTGGGTTTTGGTTTCAAATTCGCAACGTATTGATAACTGATTTCGAAATATTTCTGGAGCTCTTTTGTATTTTTGAGCAAGCTGTCGGGCACGGTCACGTACTCCTTTTGAACGATTCCGTATGATTCGTACAACTTAGTGTTGTACTTCTTCAGGAATTTCTCAATTTCCTCCTTTGGGAGCTTCAAGGACATAGTTCCCGACGGATCCAGGCGCGAGAACATATGACCGTTCAAAGAAGTATAAGGATTCGTCGCCCCCTTTCGCTCGACCTTGGGATTGGTTGCAACCAGCTTTTCGTACAACTCTAATTTGTCGGCCGGCGCATCGCTCTTTTTCTGTGCGACCATATTAATCTCCCGGGCTCTTTATCAATTGCGGTTTAAAATGAACCGGTCAGGGCGTCGCAGGTTTGTAGATCAGCCCAATAACAACGCCGACTATTACCCACTCTAAGAAATAAGCTACTGCCTGACCAATGGTAAGTCTCACTCCTATATTCAAATTCACATAATTGTGCAGCACGAATCCACAGACTACGAAAATCCCGATCAGCATACCGAAATAAGCACCCGCCGTCACACCCGAACCTTCGTAATTTATCATCGCAAAGACTATCGTGACGACAAAGATTGCCACGAACATTGCGATCATTCCGACCGGCATAACCGTTTTCATTTCTTCCTGCGTTCGGTACAACGCCGGGTGCTTGCGGAATTCGTTTGCCAGAACAGGCAGCGCCGCGAATACTGCAAACCCAAACGCAAAATACGCGACCGTGCCGCCCAGCGCCGCCAAGGCTATACGTGAATAGTTCATCTACATTCCTTTCACATACTGGTTGTCATAGCCTCCTGGGTCAACACAGAGTCGAGTTTGTCCATCCCTTCCTGCGTGCCTTGAGCAATAATGTTGCACATCATTTCATCAGGCAGCCCGTCCTGCGTCAGAACCACTCTTGTTTGTTTGCCTTGCTCGAAAAATTCAATCAGTACGTGACTGTTTGCCATGCCTAAATTGGCCGTGTACGAGATTCGCTCAGGGACGACGATGTCGTCGTATTGGCCTGTGAAGGTAAAATTCCCTTTGTCGCCAAGCTCCATCTTCTGCGTGAACGAACCACCCACCCGGAAATCCATTTCGATCTCGCATTTCGTTGCGTCTTTGCAACCTGACCATTGCTGCAGCTTTTCCGCTTTCGACCACCACCCGAACACAACATTTCGTGGCGCATCGAACACTCTGGTAATCTGCACGCGATTTCCGGTGATTTTCGCTTCAGATTTCATGACTTGCTCCTTTCCTGTTCGCTCTCTTTTTTGAGCAGTTCATCAAGGGCGTCAAAACTAAATTCCCATCCCGCCACACAATGATTGATCCACGCTTGAGCGTCCTTGAGTCCTCCGGTGCGAGCACGGATCAGATGTTCGCGACCCTGCCGTCGGCGTTCGATCAATCGGGCTCGTTCCAGAATACGAAGATGTCTTGATATAGCCGGCGCCGAGATACGAAACGGTTTTGCCAGCGTGGTGACGGGACTTTCTTTCGTTCTTGAAAGCCGCGTCAGAATCCGGCGTCGCGTCGGGTCGGCTAGTGCTGAGAATATGTTTGTTATGCGCTTTTGATTGTTAACCATCTTGTTAACTATATGGCCGGACCTCGGCAAAGGTCAAGTGCTGTTCGGTTAAGGCGCGATGCAGATAATTTCAACGACAGGAGTTTTCGGGAATATCCTGAGCGCCACTAAGATTATGTAAATGTTAAAACTGATCGACTGTGCTATAGACACAATTGTGGATGCCGATCTTTCTTACCTTATGCCGTTGGAGATTTAAATGGGCAACAAATATAGACGCAGGCTGTTTGCAGCGTCAGTTACGCTCGGTGTATTCGCTTCTCTTCTGTTCGCAGTTAATTTAACGCCGACTAGCGCCGCGATCGGAACCAAAAACGTGCAACAATCAGTGGATGTTAAGTCATGTCAGGCGTGTCACGGCAGCAGTGGCATCAGCAAAAACGCGAGTGTCCCCAACATTGCCGGTCAAAAGCTCGAGTATCTGGTTGCGCAGTTAAAGGCTTTTAAAAGCAAAGATCGCAAAAACGACTTGATGTCCGCCATCGCAGCTCAGCTCAGCGACGCGGACATGCGAAGTCTGGCTCAATATTGGAGCAGCCGCCCCTCCACGCCAGCCGAAGCCGACGCACATGCCAGCGGCCCGGCTATACCTTCGCGAATGACATTCCCGGCAAATTTCCCTGATGGATTTACGTTGTACCAGACAGTCACTGATGAAGGATCTATCACAAAGCGTTACGCAAACGCCGTCGCGATTAAGGCGGTGCGCGCCGGCCAGGGACTGCCCGATGGCTCAGTCGTTATAGGAGTCAATTACGAAGCGAAGAAAGACGCGTCGGGCGCAGTTGTTGCGGGAGCGGTAAAATCCTACGCCGCAATGGAATCGCGAGCAGGCTGGGGCGACGCTATTCCGCTTTTGCTGAGAAATGGTAACTGGGATTACGCCGTTTTTAACGGCGAAAAGGTGAGAAATGATGCCTTGAACCAGGCACAGTGCCTCGCTTGCCACAAACCGGCTGCGGCGGATAGTTATGTGTTCACGATGAAATCATTGCGCGAAGCAGTAGCCGGCTCGCAGTAATCTGTATCGGCTGTTGTTGTGTTGCCGATCATTACTCGCATCAGCGCCGACGGCTTCAAGCAATGGAGCTAGATGGAAAATCAGAATCAAGAAGGTCACAATAATTACGCTGTAGAAGAGAAATGGTGGATAGCTATCGGCGAAAGGGCCTATTCTATCGCTCAATTTAGTGAGGAGCTTAAAGCTATCGAAGAGCGGCTAAGCGAACATGAGCATCCAATAACAGGCTCTTCCAGAGAGGCTGGTAAGGTTCGCATTCAAGTCGAATCCATTAACGATCGCCTTCATGGCCTGAAGAAAGAATTGCTCACGGTAATCAAAACGGGGGCAGAGAATAATTACACGGTACCAGCAAGCGATCACAAACTTATGGTTCTTACACGGCCGCGACCGCAATATACTGAAGACGCCAGGGCAACATCATCTGGAAGGAACTGTGATAGTTGAAGCGCTCTTTCGCGCTGATGGACAAGTTGCAGGCGCTTGCGCGATTAAGGCTCTCGGCTATGGCCTTGACGAAAGTGGCGTTGCCGCAGTCAACGGAATAATCTTTATTCCAAAAGTGGAAGGCGGCCGGTTTGTCTCCGAGCACAAGACCGTCTCAGTCAAATTCGATCTAATTTCCGTTTTGTGAGTCATCGATCCGAAGTTATAATAGACTTCGTTCTGCGGTTCTATCTCGATCTGTTTCGATCGTGAATCTCTGTCGAGGAATCAGAGTAATGACAACTAAAATCTGGATAACCACTCTTCTCATTATACTGACTGCGCCATTTTCACCAGGGCAATCCGCTTCGTCTTCATCGCAGGCCGACAACAAGGACGCTAAACAACTTGGAAATTATTCTGAGGGGAAATCGGACTTTGCGGCGGCAAAGATTTATAATGAGGCCGAAACCGAATGGTGGGCTGCGCTGGATACAAAAAGTCGAAACATATACCAGTTAAGTCTCTCGCTCAGGCGAGCCCAGGAAGATCTCTTAAGTTATGAACATCGAACAACCGAAGCTTTGCGAGACCAGCGCAAGGTCGAAAATGAAATAAAATCACTGAAGCAACAGATCGCGGCTCTTAAGACAGAGTTTCTCGCTTTGATCAAACAGGGGAACGATAACGGATACAATTCTCCCAGGCGGAATTCGGAATTGGTGCTAATTCATCGCCCCAAGCCGGACTATCCCGACGATGCCAGGAGAAATCATATAGCTGGAACCGTTGTGATAGAGGCATTGTTTCGGGCCGACGGTCGGATTGAAAATGCAAAGGTGATCAAGAAGGTCGGATACTTTTTGGATGAAAACTCGCTCAAGGCAGTTAATCAGGCGATCTTTGTTCCAAAATTAATCGATGGACGATTTGCTGCAGAAATGGCGAAAGTTTCGCTCCACTTCGATTTCTCGGGCGGATACGACATCGAGATCCATTCGAGCATACGGTACAGATAGGGGACATAGCCATCCAGTGGGTATTAGTTCCGATAAATGTCGCGCTGACACAGGGGCCTCAAGAATTCTCTTCCAGAGTCGAATCCGGACTGCGGAATCTTACGGGATGTCGCCTCCCGGCTCATCCCGTGCGGGAATTCATTAACCCCGGGCATTGCACTAGTGGCTATTGCGACACCCGAAGATCGGCAAAATGGGCGACTGTTCCCGGCCCAATCCACAGACCAATGCCACCGTTTGTCTCGCCTAGTTTCAGATCATTCACAACCAGTGTCGGTTGACTCGCTCCATTGACATAAAGCAAACCTGTTGTGCCGCGCGCTTCGATTCGAACATTTGTCCATTCGCCCGCGACCAAATCGCAATAGCTCTCGTATTTTTCGGGAAATTCTTTACGCAACCGCTGCCAGGGGAAATCCGGATAAGATATGTATTGCACCGAATGATTTCGCCGAACTTGATCGTCTGCGCGCCCGTTCGTCGGTCGCAAATAAAAACATTCGTAATGCGATCCGTTCGAGGCTGCTCTGAAAGCCAGACCAACGAACCCACGGGCTTGCGCGTCCGCATTCGGACCGGGCTCTCCAGTGATTTCGACTTCGATAGCTCCGTTCTTAAACTCAGTGCCGGACAACCACAGTACTCGCGCGCCGTCCGGAGCGTTCGGCGCGGCATCAGTCACCCGGACCGCAGATTTGCCTTTATAATTTACTAGCTCAGCTTTGACTCCGAGCGCTCGTCATTCAGACTGTTGATCGATATGGATAATTTTGGTCTTGGCTTCCGATTGCTTCGTCTTTTGAGCTGAAGTCGCGGCCTGACAGAGAAGCATCAGCGATACAGCCACTACAACATAACGCAGAAAAGACCTGTTTGGGTTTGACGTCAGATAGCATGAGTTTATTTCCAATGGTCGCCCTTTCCTCATGCGACGCGTAAAAGGTTCTATTTCTGATTTCAGTAAGTGTTTGATTTAGCAAAAAGTTTCTTCTAACGCAACCTCGGGATCGCAGTATGCGGTGCATTCGTCCCGATTGCCCACGTGTCGAAACGTACCCGCGTTGAATTCACCTTAGCGCCTGCATTGGCTGGCAGCTTGTGGTACTTGCAATCCATTCAAAGGTGCCTGTATATTGCCGCCGTAATTTCAGCGTGGCCTACGTTCACGTTAGTAAAGCCCTAAGTTTAATCCTGCTGTGAAGTCCGAGACCGCGCGCCTGAAAATCTGACAGTAATTATCTTTAACTCATTGATCCTCTATCTGTAGCTACTGAAAAGGAGCATAGAACATGTCCAGCGTAAACAACGTGACCGACACAGCGAACGGTGCCTCTGAATCACAGAACACTTCCACAGCCGCCGGTAACGGCAGCCAAACCGCGACAACTAACGCTGCGAGTACTGCAAAACCACCGGATTTAGAACAAGCACTGCGCAACGCGCTGATGCTGGGCTGGTCAATAGTTGAGTTGCGAAGCCGGATTCAGATTGCCGCTTATAAAGAAGATGGCTCTCGGTATGTTCCCGACTCTTCTTTGCGACGAGCCAGCGTCTGGCGGGCTCTATTCAGTCGAATCGCAGGACTTCAAAAAGAGGCTTTTCCGCAAGGCACTACAGACGGCACTTTGTACCAGCCACCTTCGAAAGATGACCTGCCATACCTGTATCCCCCCGCGCCGGATTACGCCGATGTCGGAATTATTGGCAAGGACATCAACGGCGCCGCGATTCTGGAACAGTTTAAACTGTACGACGTGACCCGAAGGGCTATCAATTGCCTTTCTTTGCTGTATGTAAATAAGGACGACAGCCTTATTCCTGAAACGATCGAATGCAACCAGAAACATTTGGTCAAAGCCATTCTCGATGCGGCTAAGAAATCAGAGGCGGGTGGAGGCGACCCAGCGCAAACCGACGCTTCCCAACAATCAAAGACAACAAACACGCAAACGGTTCCACAGGTTACGACGGATTTACAGAATATGCAGGAAGCTCGCGAAGTTCTTACCAAATTGACAGTGAAATTCCTGAATGCCTGGGAAGGTTATTTGCGCGAAACATACTATGTCGGCGGATCAGTACCTAAAGACGATTTGGAATTGGTGGCGTTCGAGGCAGGCGATTCGCTCAGCTCGCTATCCTGGAATGTTTCGGTCGAAACGAGTCGTTTGGACCGGAAAGCCAGAGACAAAGCCAATCAGCAGTCGGATCCTGCAACCAGCACGACAACCGCGCCTGTCGATATTATCGATATCTGGAAGAGCCTGTTCGCGGAAAAGGTAGTTATTTCCATTCAGCATCAGATCACTGCGCTGAGTTGTGCGCTCGACACGGCCTTTTACCAAAAGCATCCGGAGCTCAAACCGACCAAAGATCAGCAGTCTGGTGACACCGACAGCAACGCAATAGTAGTTCCAAATCCCGACCTGCCTAGCCAGGCAATCGAAGCCGTCAAGCACGGATTGGACTATTGGCAGCGCGCGGTTCTGTGGATACCCGACAATAAGGACAAACTCAGCGATGACGGTAAAGATCTGGGAAACAGGTTATGGAATGGCGAAATGCGCGTGGCTCTTATCGAACAAGCCAATATCTGGCAGACACTGCTGACCGGCCAGCAGAGTTTGCGCGCTTACAATATTGAAACTGCCACTCGGGAAATAATGCAGGATGTAACAGAAGATATTCAAAAGAGTCTTCGGACAGATTTCCGAGTCGGTTTGCAACAGGCCGAAAAGGCGATGAAGGACGTGGCTCAGCAAGTCAAGGCGGCAGTTTCGGAATTTGGTGAAACTGCGGCAAAGGGGCTGGAAGAACTGTTCAAAGCTTCCGTGAAGTTCCTGTGGCCGGTGCTGGCCGGCATCGCGGTTATATTCATATTATTAACAATTGTGGCGTACATAGAGAACGGCAAAAGCAGCGGACAGGCCGCTATGGGAGCCACGGGTGGAGTTGGATTAACAGGAATTATTTCCGCGATTCTGGGATATTTTGGTCTGGGCAATTTGACTGCGAAAAAAGATCAGCAGCAGAACAAAATCAAGGATGGACAGGACAAAGCAAACAGCGCGGTCGATATCAAAACTGCCGCGGGTGCGACTGGAGCTTCGGCGGCTAGTGCCGGAAACCACAGCCTGCTTACTCGCATTGAAAGCGCGGCAGAGGGTGCGGGCGCAACTATCCTGAAAGCGATAGAGCGTGGCTATGAACAGATTCGCGTTGAGCTGGACGGACTGAATCACAGCGTTGGTGTTGCATATCCGTTGGTCGAATGTTTCCTGAGAAACTTCCAGCTTAAAAGTGACGCCGAATTTTTGACAAAAGTAATCTGGGACAACACCGAGCGCGAGGAAGAGTTGAAACGAGTGATGCGAGCGGCGTTTGGTCCATTGGCGTTGCTGGTTGATCCGGGCGGATCGCCTTCCGGACAATCCACGGGAAACGAAAAGGCTCTCGCGACCGATGCAACATAAAGATCGATTTCCGCGCGGCGCAGGTTATACTGGTCATCGCTGAACTTATCGAAGAGAGCGCCCCGGTATGACCGTTTCAAAAGCTTGTTTATCGATGCTCTTGCTGGCAGTGAGCCTTGTCTCGACCATCTTGCCAAAGTCATCTATGCCGCCGACAAAATACAGGATCGTTGGATACGTCGGCGGCAACACAGACTTCTATCATATCGGCGTTGAAAAACTGACGCACATCAATTACGCATTTGGCCAGGTTAGTCCCGACGGCGAGATCATATTTAAGAACGTAAACGCGCCTGCAAATCTCAGTCAGCTTCAGGCGCTCAAATCCCGAAATCCGGCGTTAAAGATCATTGTTTCAGTCGGAGGTTGGGGTGCGGATAACTTTTCGGATGCCGCAGTCTCTGATGCGTCGCGAGAGAAGTTTGCCGCGAGCGCAATCGATATGATCAAACGTTATGCGCTTGACGGCATCGATCTGGATTGGGAGTACCCAGGCCAACCTGGACCGGGGATCAAGTATAGACCGGAAGACAAACAGAACTTCACACTGTTGTTAAAAACGATAAGGCAGCATTTGGACGCGCTTAGCGACGAGCGGAAACGCACGGGAATTGATCGATACACACTGACGATCGCTTCGTCGGACGGCGAATACTTTGCACATACGGAAATGGACAAGCTCCACGTTTATCTGGATTGGATAAACATTATGGCTTACGACCTTTATACGATTGGCAGCGCAACTACCGGTCATCATACGGGACTTTTTCGCTCAGCTAATGGTCCCGATTTGCAACGCTGTACTGATGCGGCGGTCAAACAGCATCTGGCGGCGGGCATTCCATCTAACAAACTCGTGGTCGGCGTCGCTTTTTACGGCCGTGGATGGACCGGAGTCAATCCAATCAACAACGGCGTCTATCGGCCATATGCCAAATTCGAAAAGACCCATTCCTATGCCGAACTGGCTCTCGATTACATAGATAAGCAGGGATTCAGGAGATTCTGGGACGATTCGGCCAAAGCTCCATATTTGTGGAACGCGGATTCGCAAACGTTTATCTCTTACGACGATCCGGAATCACTTCGGGCCAAAGCTAATTACGTAAAGGCCAATCAACTTGGCGGAATCATGTATTGGGAACACAGTCTGGATCCGGAAGAGATATTATTGAAAACAATTTACGACAACCTGAAGCCATCCGCATCACGATAGGGTTCACACCGACTATGTGTTTTTACCAAATTGATTGTCGAAACCCGCCTGTATCTAATGCTCGCATTCTGATTGCGATAGCGCCAACTGTCCGCCTGCGAGAAGAATATGCGGCGCTCGTTAGAGATTTCAGTTGAACTCCGCATTTTACTTGCACTATATTCAACCTGCGTTCGACGCGGCCCGCGTTTGCATCGAGTTTAGTCCTGACCAGATTGGTGCTTCCGTTTTTTGACGCGCTCTTATCGTTGACCGAGTTGTATAGGTTGGTCTGCGTAGAGTTTGCTTAAGACGCTTTCACTGCTAAGAAAGAGGTTGTATGCCAGACACAAACATTACTCCGGAAATAGCCCAAAATATGAATCCTGTTAGAGAGGCCGATACTACTACCGGTGCGGCCCAGGGTCCAAGAGAAGGAATCGCGCTTTGCCTTTCGGGCGGCGGCTATCGCGCTATGGTCTTTCATTTGGGTGCTCTATGGCGGCTTAATCAGCTCGGGTTTCTAAAAAAGCTCTCAAGGGTATCAAGCGTTTCCGGCGGCTCGATCACGGCCGGAGTGTTAGGTCTGGCCTGGAAAAAACTGCAGTTTGATGCGAACGACGTCGCCGGTAATTTCGACCAGCTGGTTACACAACCGATAAGGAAGCTTGCAGCGATAACAATCGATCGAGGAGCTATTCTGGAAGGCAGCCTTCTACCATTTGCGACTATCGCAGATGAGATCGTTAAGGATTATAAAAAATATCTTTTCGGAAATGCCACGCTTCAGGATTTGCCGGCCGATAACGAAGGTCCGCGCTTTGTTATCAATTCAACTAATGTGCAGACTCGAGCGCTCTGGCGATTCAGCAAGCCGTTCATGGGCGACTACCGGGTAGGATTGATTCGTAATCCCACGATATCGCTAGCAGTAGCCGTCGGCGCATCATCAGCTTTTCCGCCTTTTCTTTCGCCCGCCGAGCTGAAACTGAATCCCGCCGATTTCGATCCGACTACAAACGGCGGTCTTCAATACGAACCGTACACGTCCAACGTAGTTCTTACAGACGGAGGTGTTTACGATAATCTCGGCCTGGAAACCGCCTGGAAGAATTACAAAACAATTCTTGTCAGCAATGGCGGCGGTGTCCCGACCAACGAACCCAAGCCTGCTCACGATTGGGCGCGCCACACATACCGAATTCTGGATTTGCTGTACGACCAGGTTGGAAGCCTTCGAATACGACAGGTGATCGGTTCCTACGAAGCCAAATTGCGACAGGGAACATACTGGGGAATTGGAACTGACATAAAGAACTATCAACTTCCGAACGCTTTGAATTGCCCGCACGACGAAACGATGGTGCTTGCAAATACTCCGACGCGACTTGCGTCGATGGATGCTGAGTTGCAGGAGCAGCTGATTAACTGGGGCTTCGCCGTTTGTGACGCGGCGATGAGAAAGCACGTCGATAATTCGTTACCGGCGCCAAGCGGATTTCCTTACCCGGAGGCCGGCGTCTGAGGCGGGATCTTTATCACTTCATTCGCGCGGCTTGTTTCAGTGAAATAAACGTAGTCTGGAAACAAGTGCAGCCTTTAAATTAAAGAGGAGGAAACTGTGAGATATCATATCCATATGAAGATTCTCACGAGTCTAGCTTTTGCCGCCACGGTTATGTCGTTTTCTGTCGCGAATTTTGGTGCCCCCTAAGCCACATATTCTGGCAATTAACGCAGGGCCACGATTGTCTCTTACCATTGATGAAATTAAACAAAAGTACTGCTTAGATGGGGATTTAACCGAGCTTGTGCAAGAGTTGCGGTTTAATTATCGGAATTCCGGTCATGTAACGATTATGTTGGACAAACGGGCTGCGTCAGTTAGCCGATACGTGATCAGTCGAAATTTGGAAATGCTTTCGAACCGAGAATACGAAGTGGACGAAAAACGGCTATTAAAATATCCGGATCAGGATCTGGGGCTTGATGAATCGGATTTCAAGGTCCTGAGGCCGGGAGGGACTTATTCACTCGAAAATAAACTTGTAATTACTTCGTACAGCTTTGTTCCTCAACAGGATCACTTCAGCAATGGAGATCACGTCCTTGTCTTGAGCGTTGTGACTTGGTTTCATGATCCCGATATTATTCCGCAGTGGCGAGAACGATGGCATGATAAGGGGTATCTTTGGACCGACACAATAAAATCAGAACCCCTGGTCTTTACAGTCCCGCGTGAGCCGATCATCGAAATGTGCCCTTGAATTAAGCTATTTATCTAATCTAAAGCCGAAATTTCGAGCCGGAAAATTATGACTAGATACACAAAGCTCGTTTCAGAAGGCCTGTCCGCCGAAAGTAAAGCGCCAAGCGGAATTCAGCCAATCGGCGTCACACCTAGATTAGAGGTCGGTGGTCATGGAAGAACGTGCCAGACCGGCTGCTCGCCGTAGCACCGAGTTTGGCCAAATGATGTCACAGCCGTCACAGCAGCGCAAGTTCTTTATTGTCTATAGGTAACACTGTGACACGTACTGTGACAGTGAACTTAAACGACAGAATACGGCCATTTGCTGTCACGCCAAAACCGGTGGTCAGAAGTCTGGGGTCGGGGAAGACGGTTCTGGACCGGTTCATCGTCGTTGATCGCAGGTTTGGCCAAGTGATGTCACAGGCGTCACAGCAACGCAAGCGCTTTGCTATCTATAAGTAAACCTGTGACAGCTGCTGTGACACCGGAATCATAAAGCGGAATTCGGCCATTTGCTGTCACGCTTTAAACTTTCGACCATCGACTCTCAATCTGCCAGGCCGCCTGGGGCGAATTATAAAAGGATTAGATAAAAACTGTTGATTGATCGCCGCCCTAAGAGTATTATCCGCTCAGGTCAAGACAGGCTCTACGCATTTATCCGGAGTTTGAATTAAAGCAGGTTTTTAAGGTCTCAAAACCACTTCTCATTTACCTCAGAAGTGGTCTTGAGAAGAGGCAAAGCTTCCGTCATTAACTCTTCCTTCCCACCGGACGCGTCCTATATGCGGCCACAGGGGAGAGAAGGAGAGGAGCGGCACTCCTTTATGAACGGGAGCTTTGCGGCGAGTTTCAAAACAGCCGACGCGCAAAAAGAGCCGGCCGTTACAGGCTGGCTCTTTTCATGCCATCTGGATCCAAAACGAAGATGTGATCTAATTGAGTTCAGGTAGAGCGATTATTATTAGTAGGTAATTGCCTGGTCATTGGTTTGGTAGGGATGTTTTTATGACTAGTAGTTTCTCAATTTCCTGGAATTTTACTTTCGCCACATCCTGGTTCCCTTCTGTGCACCAGCCGGAGAGCTCGTAATAATAGCTGCCGACTTTGCAAACACTGAACCAGCCGTGGTAATTTACGCCCTGGCGTCTCCACTTTGCCTCCATTCGCTTGGCCGAATCGTTGCCAAAATGGACAAAGTCGCGGCTCAGCTCTTGAAATCCGCTGGTAACTCGATTGAACTCTAATTGTTGAGAGCCGTAAAAGTCGTCAATCGTATCGATATTCGCGGCGGGCGAGGTCCATTCCACGGTCAGGACTGTGTAACAATCGGATTCCGGATGAATAGCCAGCATTCTGGCCTGCGGCCTTGGGACAACGGGATTATTTGGCTTGACCAGCAACCAGTCATTCGGAACGTTTGCTGACGCATTTACTATTGGATCGTTGTAGTGATGATTGGCGAGCACATACGGTGCGATCATTGTTCGAAGCAACCGCGCATCATTGGCACGTTTGAAGTATGGAACATTAACAAGCAACACCGAAGCAGCAATGATTCCCAGCCAGGACGCAGTGACAGTGCCGGCGCCGACAATCGTTCGGATTATCGAGATATGCTCGTGATAGAGCATAATTAAAAAGCCGAGAGGAAATACCAGATTGAAAAAACCTATTACGTATCCAAGCGGCGTGTTCAGGTATAGCGGATAGAGCACGCCTACAACTACGGCGCCGATGCCCATCCGGACTAAAGCAAAAGTCCGCCATTCGCCGCGCAACAGGTGAATGCCAGCAACGACATCAATAGTCAGGACGATTGTCGGAATGACAGCGTCGTCTATCCTGAAGCCTCTGCTGGCAATAAGTATTAACGTAGCGAAATTGAGCAGAGCATTAATCAGCAGCAAAAAGCCCGCCATCCGAACGCCGCGACTGCTGGGCTTTTCCAGTCCTCTGTTCGCATCGGAGCTGAAACCATAGAGCTCCGCCGCCTCGGGTGAAGGAGCTGCAGCAGCCACAGAACCGTTGGTCGAAGTTGTTTCCCATTTGCTGACATCAAAAAGCTGGTTCAACTGATACCATCGCGACGTATTGAGCTCCTGTATCAGCAGAGTGTCGGTGACCCGACCTTCTCGATAAAGACGCTGAACTACGGTTATGTCATTAGCGACATATTCGGTTCCATCGGATAAGCTGATTTTGTATTGTTTGCTCATAATGAGTTTCTCTTGAATGAATCTACAGCAAAGTCGCCGAGCTTAAATTAATGGAGAAATCCGAGCGGCAAACAGATCTTACTAAAATCAATTCGGTTATGCGAGTTTATTGCCGGTTTCCTTGATTTTATTCGGTGGAGCGACGTATTGTACGATGTAAGCGGCCCTAACGATCCGTAGCTGAAAAGACTTCGCATAAGGATCAAGTTCTGATCACCAGAACTAAGCTCTAGCACGGGAGAAACACGCAATGTCAAACACCCCGAAAGCACCCAAAATAATGATCATTAGACACGCTGAAAAGCCCGTCGGCAAATTTAAAGGCGTCAACGAGACCGGAGACAATAGCAAACACGATCTGATAGTACAGGGATGGCAACGAGCCGGCGCATTGGTTTGTTTATTCGATCCGGCACGAGGGCCGCTGCAGGATTTGCTGCTGGAAACGCCAAAGTATATTTACGCTTCGAATCCGACTTCGAGCACAGCCAGCACTGAAGCAGAGTCGGACGAATCGAAAAGCAATCGCCCCGAAGAAACAGTCAAGCCTCTTTCCAAAAAGCTGGGCATTAATATCAATCTATCGTTTTCAAAGGGTCAGGAGACGGAACTGTCGGCTGCCATTCAACAATGCGACGGGCCGGTATTGGTCGCCTGGCAGCACGAATCTATTGCTGCCATCGGAAACGCAATTCCCAGCCACCCTTCTGTACCGCAAGACTGGCCCGGTGATAGATTTGACATGGTATTTGTGTTCACACTTGATATTAAGAAAAATACCTATAAGTTCGACCAGGTGCCGCAGCTTTTGCTGGCTGGCGATTCGTCAAAACCGATTTCGTAGCGTAAGGAAAGCCTTCACTCGCTGAAGGCCAAAATGTAGCCATTGGGATCTTTTATCCAGAATTCAGATAGTCCGTAAGGTTGTGTGCTGAGCGGTTTGATGACAGTGACGCTCTCGCGGAGCGATTCGTACAACTCTGCAAGTCCGCTGGTCCGGACATAGGTGTCCCAAAGTCCGGCCGGCCGCATAGCAGAGAGGTCGGGCTTTTGATAGCCTTCGATTCGCATCAGCATGATCTCGACAGTATCGCGTCGAAGAATCGCGAAAACAAAAGGTTCCGCAGCAGGGAAGGGATCACCTTCGAAACCCAGATGTTTTTCGTACCATCGCATAGTCGCACCGATATCCGAAACGACAAAAGTCGGAGCGGCGCTGTTGAGTGTTGTCATTTAGAATTCCTGGTAACCTCGATTGGTTCTGTCACCAATTGACCGTTACTAAATAAAAAACCATACTGGCAGAAAAGCAGAGGCCGAGCGCAAAAAATATTACACTGAAAACAATCCGCAATGTTGTCCTGCGCGTTGCCAGCGCTAGCAGCAATCCAAAAGTAAGAAACATCAACATTGCATATTGATCATAGATCAGAAAGCGGTCTTTCTGAACCGTAAAATAGCCGTCGGGCTCGTTGTCCGCGACTTTGAATATCTTTCTCATTTTGTAAATATCGCTGGTGTCAGGCGTACCATGTACATAATGATAACCGGCATAGTGCAATCCAGATGTCCAGCGGTTGACATACAACCAAGGCGGAAAGATCTCTGATAGAGCAAGGACCAGAGCTGCTACAAGTAACACCGTTAGCTGTTTCGTGTTCATCACACTGTCTCTACACCCGACGTCGAGAAAAGTTTCAGGGAGCCGTTAAGAACTTTTTCCATCATCCCTGATCTCCGACCCCCGATCCTGTTCTTCATCTTGCATAATAACCTTTGCGAGTTCGCGCAACCGCATCGGCGGGATTGTTAACCTTGACTGCTATGCGTCTGAATTTGCCATCCGCCGCCTGATTTGTCGGAGTGTATGCCAAATAATAAACAGTGCGCAGTTCGGCAGCGACTTCCTCGTAAACGCCCTTCAGCTCTTCGATTCTATTAGCATCAAAAACCCGACCGCCTGAAACATCAGCTAATTCCAAAAGCTCTTTCTTTGCCGTATTGGCTACATCTGTATCCATCTGCGTTGACATAGTCGTTTGATTTGCAGAACTACCAGCGTGCGGATTAATGATCTGAGTGTAGCTGTGGCCTAGGTAAATCGGATAGATCATCGCATCTGCTTCCTTTACGCCATCTAACAGCTCATCAAATGTCAGGAACGATCCCGTAAGGCGCGGCATCATAGGATCGATTTTTACCCCGCCCTGGCGGCGCACCCAATCTTCTGCTATCGAATTGTCCTCGCCATCCGTGAGGACAACTACAGCGTTACGCTGTCCTCTTACATTTCTCAATTCTTCAACCAGGACATAACCGAGCGCGTCGTAGAAAGCCGTTCCTCCGGAGGGTAATGAAGTTCCAGCAATGGCAACGCCCAGCGCATCTCGATCCTGCGTCAAATGCGAAACCACGATCACGTCTGTCGTGAACGAAATCACGGCAACCTTATCAGCAGGATTGATCAAACTGATGAAATGAAGGGCGGCAGCTTTAATCAATTCTCTTTTGTCCTGAGTGCTTCCGCTCATATCAAGAAGAAGGATCAGATTGAATCCGGTCTGCTCAGTCGAAAAATGGTAGATTGGCTGCTGGACACCATCTTCAAATACTTTGAGATCTTCTGGCTTGAGATTTGTTATCGCTCGTCCGTCGCGATCGGTAACGGTCAGCGCAAGATTGACCAGGCGGGATTGCAACTTTATGTCGTCGTCTGAGGCATCCTTCGAGTCTGTAGAGCCTGCGGATTTGTCGTCAAACAGACTCTTAAGCGCAGGTTCCGATTTTCGAAGCTCGTCGCTCATCATGCTTTTACGGGCAGCAATTGTTTGCGCGGCAACGCTGAGCGGCCGGTCGGTCTGATAAGGACGAGGAGCAAGCGAAAGAGGAGGAGAAAGTTTTGCCGCCGCCGCTTCCGCCAGCTTTTGAGGTGATGGCTTATTGATGGCAATCGGCGCACTGGTTTGATCGAATTTGACGAACGGCGGACCGAAGCCGATTGTGTGATGGCCCACCAGTCTGTAAGTCGTCAATTGCTGGGCTTCGAGAGGGTATTGAACGGCATCAGCTATGTTTTTCAGGTCGAGCATGGCGTAACCGGGCGCGGTTACTTCGATTGACTCCCGCAAGATATTGAACGAAACGTCGCCATTAGGATTTTTGACTTCTATCTTGTTTCCGTCGGTATTGACGTAAACCGTGGAATTGTCGGGAGCGTACAATTTCAGTGAGATACGCTCGTCAGGATGTTCGGGCTGGCAAACTATGTTTAGCACGTCGTTGTTTGATTCAATCTTGATTTCCTGCTGGTCAAACCTTCCGCTGGAAGATTCAGCCTCGACATATAATTCATTCTTATTCCAGGCACCGATCGATACCGAAGAAGCGTTCGAAAGCATGACTTTCGAGTTGGAAGGAATCGAAAGACGCCGCTCGAATCGCGAAATTGGCTGCGGCCAAGCGCTGATGGCCTCAACCGCCAGGATGCAACAAACAGAAAGCAGGAAAGATTTGAGGGCCGTATAGCCACGAGATAACATCCCAAAACCTCCAGCCTAACGTGAAGGGAGTGCAGGTCCCATGCGGAACTTTCTGAGCCGTTTTGTTGGGAGTGATTTGTTTGATGCAGACCGACCGGCAAAAGAAATCTACCAGCAAGCAAAAATAAAACAATTTATGTCTGGTACTTTGAACGCCGCTTCAGTACGGCCCCACCATGTAGCCCTCGAATTTATAACTGCCGTCTTTCCCCCGCGCGAAATAAAGCGAAAACTCCTCTGACTTCGTGTGCCAGATAATGAAATAATTGCCGTCCGCGGAATCAAGCTTTCCGGTGGCTATTTTTGCCTTTATTGTGGGCGTAAACATTCGGTCGTAATTCTTCAGGAAGGCCTCTTTGGTCTGAACCTGGCGCATAGCGTCCGATGATTCCCAGGTGAACGAATCGAAATTAATCATGCTCGCGACCTTGTCTTTGTCTCCCGCTTTGACCGCGCTCTGGAAATCGGAATAGAATTGTTTGAAGCCATCATCCTGGCAAGCGAAACCGGAGGGTGATGCCAGGCCTGCGCAGATTAATAATGCAGCCGCCAGCAGTGTTTTCGTTTTCATGAGTTTTCCCTTGTATCAGATCGGGCGATCCAGATTTAAGACATTGTAACCCGTAGTGGCGGCCGGCCGCAAACGGAGATTGAAGCAAACATGTCGTCATAAATGGAACAAGGCCCCCGAAGGGACCTTGCCTTTAAGCGCCTCTCTTTGCAGGATCACTAGTTAGCCTCTCTTCGAAGCTTCTCCGCGGTGACCGTCATCATAGCCTTGTTGAAATGCATTTCGGTATGCCAGGCTACTCGAATTGTTAAAGTGCTTATGGGAAGCAGGATTTTCAGCCAATCCCTTCTTGGCATCGGACTTACCGCGACTGAATCCATCCTGATAGCCCGTCTCTTTCTGGTAGGCTATCGGATTAACGTACGGGTAATAACCGTAAGCTGGTCCGTACCAATTATAACCCCAATAAGGGCCAAAGAATGGACGGTTCACAATGACTACATGATGATGAAAATGTCGCCCTTGCGCATTTGCGGTCGTTCCGGTAAACGCGAACGCTGTTACAAGGAGGGCAACAGTAGCCACTGCTCCCATTAGTTTTGTTTTAAATGAATTGAGTTTCATGGTCGACCTCCTTACATGGTTTTAGGATGCAACGATTGTGCCCAAGGATGGCTCTTTTGGTAACACTGGATTAGCTAATTCCCTGAAAATGCAGGAAATCGCCTAAGGGTTTTGTTCTTCGGTCTAAATTCGATTCATGACCTTAACGCCTCACCCATTTCGAATGGATCTATACGTTTTGGTGCGGTTATGAATAATACCGTTCACCAGCTAAGTCCAATAAATACAAGAAAAAAGCATTGCGGTCCGCATTGGAATAGTCTTTGCAAAAATCCTCCGCGTCGGGAGACAGGATCACAAGAATTACGGAGGTAAAGAAATGAAGTCAACCCACTTTCGAGGCGTTTTAGGGGCAGTCATTCTGGGAGTTGCTTTGCTGGCAGGCATTGGAGCGGCACCATCAACCGCACAGGCTCAATACGGTCGCTACGAGCGCGATTTTTATCGCATGGCGCAGGATCAAGGCTATAGAGACGGAGTTTGGGAAGGTGAAAATCGCTCGCGGTCAGGAAGGAGCTACGATCCTTACGGAACGCATTCGTACAAGAAGGCAACCGATGGTTACAACTCACGAATGGGTCCAAAGAGCGAGTATCAACGAGCATACAGAGAAGGTTATCTGCGCGGTTATAACGAAGGCTTCCGTCGGTACGATAGACGCGGACGCAGATATTAAAGACATTTTCAGATGACCCCACAATGAACTGCCGCTGGCAAATGTCGGCGGCAGTTTGGTTTTCCGGGACGACACACAGGCTGCGAGCCGGTTGATTGGCTTGACAAGCTTGCCGAAGATCAACCTCGGGTCGCCAGCCCGTCGTATCGGAAAAAACGCTTAGGCAAAACAAAGATATTGTAACCGCATAACCATTGTTCTAAATTATCTCTTCAAGGCTCGGTCGTTTTCGTATTTCACACAACCTGAGCGCTCGCTGAACGTATAAAGATCAAGAGGCTGTTTTCCATCGCTGTTTTCGTTTAATCTTCGGATCAACGGCTTTGGCAAAGTTAGAATGCGTGAAGGCGAGAGCAGTCGTTTATAACGTATACAGACTCTTGACCGGAGAGCCCGTCAAACATTGTTGAGTATCTATTTGGAGGCACCAAATGCGTCACATTACGTTTCTGATAATGTTGCTGCTGCTTATTGCGTTCGGGGTTGCGGCGCAATCACCCCAGGCTGAGCAATATTTTAATACTGGAACAAACCTTTTGACTCAGCAGAAGGATTATGATGGCGCGATCGCGAATCTAACCAAAGCTATAGAACTGTACCCGCAATACAGCATAGCCTATTATAACCGCGCTATAGCTCGTCGCGGGAAAGGCGACATTAACGGGGCAATTGCCGATTACACCAAAGCTATCCAGATCAATCCAAGGTATGCAGAGGCGCATTTTGGCCGAGCAATTGCGCGCGACCTGAACGTCGATCAGGACGGAGCAATTCTCGATTACAGCATAGCCATCGAGATCAATCCAAGATACGCGGCGGCCTATTACAACCGCGGACTGATTCGAAGACTGAGGGGTGAGCTTGATGGAGCGTTTTCTGATTTCTCTAACGCCATTGACATCAATCCGAATTACGAAGAAGCGCTGATCGCTCGCGGATTGATCTACCACGAACGAAACAACCACGCCAAGGCGATCGAGGATTATTCAAGTGCGATCCGTGTCAGACCCGAAGATTCGCTCGCATATTATGATCGCGGAGTCGCCGAGCAGGATATCAAGGAATTCACTGGCGCTATAGCAGATTACTCAAAGGCGATTCAGCTCAATCCAAAATACACAAGCGCGTATTTCAATCGGGCGTATTGTAAGCGTTCGAAGGGCGACATAGATGGTGCTTTGGCGGATTACTCGCGAATTATTGAATTTAACCCTGATTACGTACAGGCTTACACTAATCGAGCGCCAATTCTGAAAGAAAAAGGCGATCTGGATGGTGCAATCGCCGATTATACGAAAGCTGTCAGAATTTTTCCGCAGGATGCTGATTCATTCCTTTCGCGAGGGAATTTGAAAAAGCAGAAGAAAGATTTGGACGGCGCTCTGTATGACTACAATAAGGTGTTGGAGATCAACCCCAATTACGGGGCAGCCTACTACAATCGATCACTGATCCGGTCGGATCGTGGGGATAATGACGGTGCGATTCAGGACCTGACGAAAGCCATCGAAATCGACCCGAAAGATTCGGATGCCTATTACGAACGCGCTCTCTCAAGAAAACGCAAGGGCGATATCAACGGAGCAATCTCCGATTATACAGTGGCGATCGAGTTGAATCCCCGCTCTGCGTCGGCGTATCTGTCCAGGGGAATAGCGCTGGAAGACAAGGGCGACCGATCGGGGGCGATTGCTGATTACAGCAAAGCGATCGAAATCTCGCCGAAATATCAGCAGGCTTACTATAATCGCGGATTGACCCGTTATGATCAGCAGGACATTGATGGTGCTATCGCCGATTTCAGTCGCGCAGTTGAGATCAACCCGGAATATGGTTACGCCTACAGCGGTCGTTGCCTTGCCAAAAAAGCCAAAGGGGATCTTGCAAATGCAATCGCTGACTGCACAATGGCTATAGGTCTGCTTCCCAGGTATGCGCCGTCGTACAATTATCGAGGCTTGGCGCGCAAGACCAGAGGAGAACTGGACAGCGCTCTTGCTGACTTCAGTAAAGCTATCGAGCTTAATCCAAACGAGGGTGCCTATTACGGAAACAGAGGATTGACATACCTGATGATGGGCAACGACAGCCTTGCGGAGCAGGACCTGGCGGCTTGTTTTAGGATAAACAACTCCTTGCGCTCTTATTACGAAGGAGAGGCTGCTAAAATAAGGCAGAAGCGCGGCTCTCAGGAATCCTGAACCGGTGGAAGCAGCGGATTCGTGAGGTGTTACTGAGATTTATTCAGAAAACCGACTCGACTAACCGGGAACGCCTCTACATAGGCGTACACATATTACTTTGGTCGGTATATTCTGACTTCATGAAATCTTATCTACATCGTAGCTATCACATCGACGGCGTCAAAGGAGGCTTGATATCAATAAGCCTCTTTGCAGGGGCCTGTGTAGTTCCATTTTTATTCAGTAGAAAACCGCGCTCGCGCAAGGTCATTACCACTAGTTCAACGATCTGAACTGTGGTTGAATTGACGCCTCGGCCGTTGTCACATACCGTTTCAGTCCGAATTTTGAAAGGAAAGCCCGCAAACGAGAGCGCTTCTCCGGGCTTTCCATCGGCTCAAAGCTTCCAGGTTCTGCGTTTTCGCCCAGACACATTAATGATCTGGAGAAATCTAGTCGCTTTTGAAGTTCAGGTGCACTCAGCAAATATTCTTCACACCTTCGACGGTCCTCGGGTGAAAGCTCGCCTCGGACATAGCTATCAATCAATTCAGTCTCTTCGGCCTGCAGTTCGTCAAAGAGATCGCTGTCGACGACATAGCGTTTCTCAAATACCGTTCTTTCCTCGCCAGGCATCATTCCTAACAGGTAACGCCTGGTGAGTTTTTGAGAATTCTCACTGTCCCAGGGTTCTTGTTGTGAAGTCTCCATTATCTCCCCCTCTTCCTTTAATGGGGAAATTACGGATTCATTTCATAAGTCTTTCTGGGAAGCTAACCTGCGGCTGACTTGATGTTCCAAAGCCAGCCTTAAACGGTGGACCCGAATCCTTAATGCATTGTCGGACAGGCCGAATTCCTCTGCCAGGGCCTTACGGTTGTCAATCATTCGACGTTTTTCGCCAGCGTAATAACGCATCAACAGCTTCCGATGCTCGTCCGACATTTCGGACAAAGACGTTTCTAAAGATTGAAGCATTCGTTCTACTCTCTGCCGTTCTTCGGTGCCGGTTGCTCCATCAATCTCGACTCTTGGATGTTCACTTGGCGCGAGGTTCTCGATCGATAGAAACTGGCGTTCGCGGCTGCTCCAGTATTCTCGCAAAAGGTTTTTGGCAACGCCATAGAAATAGGTCAACGGGTCGCCTGTAAAAATAGTGGCCCCGTCCCGAACTCGGCGGGCGACACGGTTGATTGTCTCGTCAGCCATATCGGCAGATGACATGCAACCGCGTCCATCAAAGAAAGTCTCCAGCTTTGCGCGTATGGCAGCGTACTTTTCGGCGGCCCGCGATAAATCCTCGTCCAGCAGCAGCAGGAGAGCAGTGAATGCGTTCTGATCCAGCCCGTGTTTGCGTTCGCGAACAGAAGTAACATTCCTTTCAGACTGACGGTCCAGTTTTATATTCAGGATTGCAGCATCGCTGTTTGTTGGCTCGTTACTAGGGACGATGTTATAATTGGGCTCGTTGTTAGCATAGCTGTCTGAAGAAGAATCGAGATTGGTCTCAGAAACTTGAGCCTGCCGGCTAGAGCAATTCTCATCATTGTTATGCGAACGCAGAACATCTAGAACGTTATTTAGGTGCCCGGGAGATTCGGAAAACGATGTTTGTTTCGATTCCGAGAAGAGGGCCGGATTGGCGCATTTCTCGTTTAGAATTGACGCACCGTAAGTTTCAGTATTTTGTTCCGTTGGGTCCTGGCAATCGAGTTTGTTGTAGTGAGTTATTTTCTTGAATTGATTAATTATTACGCGCTGTTTTGTCTTTACGACCAGGTTGGGTTTTCGATTCTTCACAGTGTCTCCTTGTTGGGTTGGCTCAGTTATGGGCGGAAATCGTGATTGGACCTCTGCTGCGGGGATAACTCCGCAACGGCTGTCATCATTGACCCTGCGCGGGAATAAAGTCTTCAAATAGGTTTTAGAAAACTTTCAAAGAATTCTCAAAGAATCCAAGTAATTTAGAATGAAGCACATATACGAATTCGCCGAGTTTCAGCTGGATGTTCTCGAACGGGTATTAATCCACAACGGCGAGATCATTCAATTAAGTCCAAAGGTGTTCGAAACGCTTCTTGTCCTGGTTCAAAACGCCGGCCATTTGATGGACAAGGACGATTTAATGAAAAGGATTTGGCCAGACACGTTCGTTGAAGAGTCCAATTTGTCGCAAAATATTTGGGTTCTGAGAGGCAAACTCGGTGACAGGAATGATTCGCAATTCATAGAAACTATTCCTAAACGCGGCTACCGGTTCAAAGCAGAAGTAAAAGAGATTCTCGAGCCCGATACCATAACTACTCCGGTATTGGTCAATTCTGACAATTCACGAGTTTCAGTCGAAACTCAGGTTACGCAAATTGTGATCGAAAAAGAGACGGAGGTCGCGATCAGCACCAACGATCCTGGTCAAGCTCTTTCGCACACTACGACCGATGTGGTTCCATGGCAACCCAGATTGATACCTGTGTCCCTTGCTCTCGCGTTAGCGGACCCAAAGACTCGTCGAAACGTCGGATTGGCCGCAATAACATTGGTAACTCTGTCGATTGGCTACGGAATCTGGTGGGGCATTCGAGATCATAGGAAAAACTGGGAGGAATTTCGAGACGCCAAAATCGATACCATAAAGAGAGAAAAGAGCAAAGGAGGAGCTCTCTTATCTGATGGACGGTTTTCACCTGGCGGAAAAATGATCGCCTATTCATCGTCTGGCAGTAACAAAATAATAGTAAAGCAGATTGATGGAGGCGAAATCCCAATCACAAAGGAAGACTAGCACGATGAAAGCCCAATCTGGTCGCCCAATGGGGACGAAATCGCCTTCCTTTCAAATCGAAACCACCAATTGGGAATCTGGAAGATACATTTTCTGGGCGGTAGTCCAACTTTCCTGGGGATGCTGGATGACACAGATATCGGTCAAACGGTTCAGCTTCCGATTCTGGTCAAGTGGTCGAAAGATGGTCACAGTATATATTACGAGTGGCGTAACAATCTTTCCAGGTTAGATATCGAAAGCAAAAAGACCGCGCAAATTACGCACTTCAAAGAGGGCGGCGCCACGCCCCGCTATTTTGCTGTCTCACAGGATGAGAGATCGATCGCGTACGTTGACAGCATAAATGGACAATTTGATATCTGGACGGCGTCGCTGAATGGAGATACACCGACGAACCTGACGAATGACGACTACGTAGATCAATATCCAATTTGGACTCCAGATGGCGAGAGCATAATTTACAATTCCATTAGAGATAATATATCGCGTCTCTTTGTGTTCGATCTTCGTAGTGGAAAGACTGCCCCCGTTGGTCCGGCCGATTTGCAGGCGTATCTAAAGGACATTTCCGACGACGGTAAACGAATGCTCTGTTTAGCAAAGAGAGACGAGACCGATCTTTTTTCGGTCAACATTGAAACAGAGGAAGAACAAAACTTAACAGAGGACATCGGGATTGAGATGTGGCCATCGCCTTCGCCGCTCGGTGATAAATTCGCGTACATGTCAATCAGCGGCGAGAGATTCGTCGCGGATCCGGATAAGAGCAGGTTAAAGATAAAAGACATTGGTCAACAGAACGAAGGAGATCCTTTGATTGATAATGCAAGTTTTCCTGAATGGTCGCCAGACGGAAGCAGGATTTCTTTCCTTACGCCTTCTCCTAAAAAAGGCTATTCGCTCGAAACCATACAACGTGCCGGAGGTCCCGCAACCGTCTTGGTCGACGGTCTGGTCACAGTAGGCGGTTTCACCTCTGGTCCGAGCTATAATCGCTTCAATGTAAAAGACTATGATTGGTCGGCGGATGGAAAAGAGATCGCTTATATCTCTTTCGAAGGAGGTCCTCAGAATGTATGGACAGTATCGGCTGACGGAAGCAACAGAAAACAGATATCTGACAATGGCGACCTAAAGACCAAAGCCAATTCTCCATTGTGGTCTCCAGACACCCAAAAGATCGCCTACGTTTTGGCTGCGGACCAGAAGAAATGGAGCTTATTGGTTAAAACTACTGAAGGCACACAGGTGGTTTCTGAAACCGACTCGGTAATGCGTCTGTTGGGATGGTCTTCAAACGATGAGTTGGTTATTGCGCTGGTGAAGAACGCACCGCTGTCTCCTATTACTCCTTCTCAAATTACTCTTGTTAAGGTTTCATTGACAACGCACAAAACGCACATACTCCAAAATCTTGATCAAGCATATTTAACCAGTGTCTACCTGTCACCCGACAAACGAAATATTTCCTTTGTATCCTCATTACAAGATAGAGACAACATCTGGATAGTCCCTGCTGGTGGTGGATCGTCGTGGATGGTGACGAAGAACACTGACCCGAAGATCTACCTCTCTAGTCTCGAGTGGGCCCTGGATGGCAAGTCTCTCTACTTTGGAAAGCAGACTAAATCAGGCCTGCTGATCATGTTGACTAATCCAAAATGAGAGGAGCTTAGGAAGGATTATGCCCGTCGATCCAAATGACACGTCAAATTATGCTTACGTCGTAACGATTCTTGATTCTTTGCGAGCGAAGGCAATCGATTACTATCTGAGCGGTACCGACACCGCAGATCGCCATCAGAAGGCGACAGAGATCAGAACCTCTATCGTTGGTATCACCGGGGCGATAAGCGTGGCGGCTACAATACAACAAGATGGTAGCTGCGATTGCCCTCCCGATAAGGTATGCATTAACGGAATCTGCGTGCCCACAGACGTTCCGGTTACGTTTTCTTGATTTATCTTCCTGTTCGTTTGGCTCTGTCGAAAATCGACAGAGCCAATTTCAATCCACTGCCAGCCTCCAACTATAATCAGTGTATAATAAGCCGAATTTAATCGGGCATCAGACTTCATTACCTTGCAGATCTCTGTCTGAAGAGTTGATATGGAAATTAGAAAGTTAATAATCGCGTTCCTTTTCGTTGGGCTCGCCTTTTCGGTATGGCCGAATTCGAGCCTTGTTGCAGCCGGTAAAATCAAAGCTGTCAAATTTGGAAAGCTGATCGACGGAACCGGGAAAGTATTAATAAATGCCATCGTTGTGATCGATGGTAATCATATGACGAGTGTCGGTACCGACAAGTCAGCAATACCCGCTGGCGCCGAAGTGATAGACATGTCGCGTTTCACCGCGATTCCAGGACTGATCGATGTTCACACCCATATGACCTATTACTGGGATCAGGAACCAGGATCGAAACCCTGGGCGCAAGCCGGATCGCGAATGCCGGCCGTTACTGTTTTTCTGGCGCAGGAGAATGCCCGCAAAACTCTGGAAAGCGGCGTGACCTCAGTCCGCGACCTTGGGTCCTCAAACTATTCTGACATTGCGATGCGTGATCTCATCAACCGCGGAGCGATGGCTGGTCCAAGGATGTTCGTTGCAGGCTATGGTTTATCGTTAAGCCGAGCAGCCGCTGCTGCCGGAACTACGCCGATGGGTGGAAGAGCTCACGGAGTTGACGAAGTGAAAGCTGCGGTAAAACGACAAGTTGATGCGGGCGCAGATGTTATAAAGATGTACGCCTCTACCGGCAGCGCCAATGATGTCAGCGGCAGAGAGACGTTCAGCTTTGAAGAGATAAAAGCAGCCGTTGATGCAGCACACGCGGCGGGAAAACGCATAGCTATTCATTCATACGGTCCCGACGGAGCACGAGATGCGATCAGAGCCGGGGCGGATTCAGTCGAACACGCCACGGACATGGACGACGCGACCATTGCCGACATGGCCCGACGAAAGACATTCTACGTCCCGACGATCGACCACAATCGTTATTATGTCGAGTTCAAAGATCAGTTCGGTTACGGTGATACGGATGTGAATGGATTGAACGATTACATCCAGCGAAACCTGGAAACTGCAAGACGCGCGTATAAAGCCGGCGTGCGATTCGCAATGGGCTCGGACGCAGTGTTCACTATGTTTGGGCAGAACACTCGCGAGCTGGGCTGGATGATTAAGGTCGGTATGACACCTGCGGAAGCATTGGCGACGGCCACGACGAACGCGGCCGCTTTGCTGGGAATGGAAGATAAGCTAGGGTGTATTGCTCCGGGTTGTTACGCCGACATAGTAGCAGTAAACGGAGATCCGCTTAGCGACATCAATGTCGTGATCAACAACGTGCGCTGGGTGATGAAGGGTGGCACAGTCATGGTGGACAGAACCAGGGCCGGGAAATAAAAGCTGGGCGCTCGATTGTGAACGTTAACCGAGCGCAAGTGTCTTATTTTGATCTACCACTGCTCTTCTTGGACGACCCTTTAGAAGCCTTCTTGCTTGAAGAAGCTTTCTTACCTGCTTTGCTGCTGGCAGCGGATTTTTTTGACGAAGCAGCGGCCTTTTTGGCGGCAGTGCGTTTAGACGCAGACGATTTTGTGGCAGCCTTTTTTGTCGAGACGGTAATTGGTATCTCGCGAGCAGTTGTTTTTGTCTTAGCTTTCTTTGCAGGCCTGATAAAGCCGGCCGCGTCGGGGCTGACGGTCTCAACAAAATCGGCTGCAACTTCTCGGCTTGTGTCGGCTATCTGAGAGAGTTGATCAATAACTCCCCCGATTATGCTGTCATCATTTTTCCTGTTTTTCGCCATATAATTCTCCTCGATTTTGCGTAAGCAAATTTTGTGCACCACGGCCGCACAGAGCTGTTAAAGTGAGTCCGCAGGCCATATATTCCCACACTGCTCTTCGCAGCGGTCGCCTGTTAACATTCCTAGGTGGGATAGCCTGTTTGTAAAACATCGCAATTTCAGGCGCTTACTAACGGACAAGTCATTGTTTTAACGGGATCCTATGGTACTATCTTGGCGTCTTGCGAGGATTGCCTGGTTATAGTTTTCGAGCAGTTTGTACAACTGCAACAATAGCGTTCGAATTATCGCAAATCCCTTAAATTCAGGAACCGTTGATTTACCTGGTGGACCGAGCGCCAAGTGGCACCTGGACGACAAACCCTGAATCCATAAAGCAAACGACAATTATTGGCGTAGTGGACCCTAATAGATTGAAAGCAGAGTCGATAGATGGATAAAGACGGACGTGGGGACAACGAAGAAGATATCTTCGATTACCCCTATAATCCTGACAACTTGTTTGGTCTCGGCTCTGAGGGTGGAGGGTCCGGAGGTAGTAGTGGGTTCGGCGACAGTGGATCTGGAGATGATGGTTCCAGGAACAAAGGACCGGTAGGATTTGATGGTTTATTGCTTTGGCTTGGAGACGGAGACCGCGATGCGGGCGCAGTTAAGTACGAGAATATTCGACGAGGACTGATACAGAAGTTCATTAGTCGTGGCTGTCCTGTGGCCGAGGATTTGGCGGATGATACATTCGACAGAGTCATCAAACTGTTACCAAAGGTCGTCCCCCGTTACAAAGGACAGCCTGCCAGCTATATTTTCCGTGTTTCCCATTATATTTATTTAGAATATTTGCGATATATCAAGAACCGGGTCCCAATGCCCCAGGATATCCCTCAACCGCGAACTGATCCAGACGAGCTTCCAGACGAAGCAACCTTGGGTTGTCAAAGGCAGTGTTTATCGAAGTTAAAAAAAGAAGATCGCGAATTGTACGAGGACTATAACAGTGAAGAGAAAGGTTCGAAGATCGAAAACAGAAAGCGACTGGCTGAGGAAACGGGATTAGGAGAAAACGCCCTGCGGATAAAAGTTCATCGAATAAGGAAGGTGCTGCGCAAATGTATAACAGCGTGTATGTCAGGCAAAGGCGGCGACAACGTCAGACATATTCGACCAAAATGACGTCCTGAGCGAGAAATATAAGATGATTCTATCATTCAAGACAAAAAGTGCATCCGGAAGAAGAGAAACGATTTGTCGTAAACCTACATTATTCTATAGGTACGGCACAAAAAACAGTTGCGCGTGAAGGTGAGATGCCGTGAATGAGGCTTTAATAAGACAATATCTGCTGGGTAATATGGCTGAGGCGCAAAAGCTCGAGCTTGAGGAGAGATTCGTGTGCGACCCAAACGTCCTTGAAATGGTCGAAATAATAGAGAACGATTTAATAGAGGAGTATTTGGACAAGGAGCTCTCAGATAAAGACAGACAGAGATTTGAAACATATTTCCTTGCTGCGCCGCAGCGCCGCGAGCAACTGAAAATTGAAAAAGCCTTACGTGAGAAACGTCCTCCACGCATATTGAGCAATCCTTATTTTATGATGGCTGCGGCTGCGGTGATTTTGATCGGATTTGGTTTGGGAATCTGGTACTTGATCGGTAAACCGAGAAACTCGGATCTTCAAACTGGCATGGATGCTCTGAAAAAAGCGTATCCCCGTCCGCTAGAAGCGCGCCTAGCAGACTTTCCTTATTCGCCTCCTCCACGTTCAACGCGTGGCAAAGATCAAAATAAAGCGGACACTATAGAGGATGACGCAGCCAAAACCTTATTGCAACACGCAACACAAACCGAACCTAATGCGAAATCATTCCAAGCATACGGTCAGTTCTGGCTTGCAAAAAAGGATTTCAATCAGGCAATCGAAAACCTTAAAAAGGCTTTGTCATACGAACCGAGTAACGGACAAATACTTTCTGATCTTGGAACAGCCTATTTCGAGAAAGGTCGTGATGAAAAAGATCAAGGCTTGGCGAGCGCTTCAAACGATTTTGATCAGAGTCTCCAATACTTGAATAAGGCTGTTGATTCTAAGCCTGCCTCCCTGGAAGCGCTTTTTAATCGTGCCCTGCTCTACGAACAAATGGGTAATACGCAAAAAGCCGAAGAGGACTGGCAGGAATACATAAAGAGAGACCCGAATTCACCGTGGACCGACGATGCAATGCGAAAGCTTAACGATCTTAAAGAAAAAAGAAGTTAAAGGACACGGAATCAATTTTATTTGTTGCTCCTAAAATTTCCTGTGTTATATTGTATCCGAAAAATAGAGACAAAAACGATTGAGCCCGCGAAGTATCATCAGTACTTTCGAGGAGAGTCCAAAAAGGACGAACTGAAGAGTTCAGCTACGAGCAATTTCAGCCGTCATTAATCAAGCGAGTTATAGTTAACTTATCAAAACACCCTGCGAGCAGTTCTATTCTGCGTAACTAAAGATAGGGTGAGACACTGCGGCGGACGCCCTAATCACGCCGACAATAGTGCACATCAGACCCGACTTGGCTCATACGGGTAGTAGTAATTAAAATTCAAAGGAATGTAAGAAGTCGGCCACCTACAAGGCTACTGAGTTCCGGGCCAGCGAGTTCTGTCAATTTGTAATCAACATTGAAATGTTTTGATGCGAAAAGTCATTAGGAAATAGCGAGTCCGCCAGCAATTCTTGTTTCGGAGAAATTCCATGGTTTGGCAAACGCCAAGTCTAGCATTCTTTCGATCTCGGCCGACGAAAATCGGAACACGAGAATTACTGATGTGCCTTGGAATACTCCTCATGCTTGGTTTTGCAACAAGATGGTTATTTCATCGCAAACCACAACAAAGCGAAGGGATAACTTATTTAAATCGCGCTTACACGTCTGGCAGACCGTGGGAAGCCAGATTGACTGAGTTCGATTACGCTCCTTACATTATTACTCGTGGAGAGAAAACCAATAGCGCAAATCCCATTTCCCTTGATCAGGCAAAGACGATTCTTGTTTTGGATAACGCGAGGAATTCCAGCGTCGCTTCAAAGCATAATCTCGCATTGTTCTATTTATCTCAGAAAGATTTCGGTTCAGCTACCTCATTGTTGCGGGAGGCCCTGACTGAAAGTGACGACGCACGACTTCATAATGATTTGGGCGTCGCTGAATTTGAACAAGGTAAGAACGAATATAACGAAGATCATCCCGGGGACAGCTTTCTGCTCATCGCAAGATCGGTCGAAGAATTCAAGGCAGCCATTAAGAAGGACAAAACACTACAAGAAGCCCAGTTTAACCTCGCACTCTGCCACCAGCAAATGAAATTGTTCCTGCAAGCTGAGAAAGACTGGACTCAGTACTTAGCGCTAGATTCCAGTTCGCGGTGGGCCGAAGAGGCTAGAAAGAATCTGTCACTCGTGCAGGAAGAGCAGAAGAGGGTTGCGGAAAGCAGTAGCCAGTCATTCCCGAAATTCCTGGAGGCTGTTGATAGAGGGGATCGAGACGCCGCGTTCAGTCTGCTCACAGAAAGCGACAGGAATGGTAGCTCGATAGCGGAAAAGCTAATAGATAACTATCTTAAGAATACACTCGATGAACGCGACGGTGATGCAAAAGCAGTTTTCACAACTCTGGATTTTGCCGGACAAACCGAATTATCGCGTCTTAATGATCACTACATATCAGATGTGGTGATTTTTCTCCGCAGCGCCAGCACAGAGAAGATTAAATCTATTGCCAATGCCAGGAATTTGATGCATTCGGCAAATGCGCTGTATCTAAGCGGAGACTGCAAGCAAGCCATAGATCTGTACACAAAAGCACAATCGATTTTCGACGGAGAAAATGACATCTCTGAAGGAATGCTTGTCCGTTACTGGATTGGAGTATGTTATCTTCGCGGGAGGGAAATACCGCAGGCGCTCTTAGCATTCACCAACTTGACCCAATCTCTGGACAACAGGAAATATCGCCTGCTTCTCGCGAAAACGTTCAACAGCGTCAAGGATGCCCAAATTAGCAGACATGAATATGCTTCGGTTATTCGAACTGCGCGCACTGCACTGAGCTTATCTAAACAGACAAACGACGTAGATAACGAACTCTCAAATTATGGACTGATAGGGGGATTGGATTATATCCTCGGAAACCAACGAGAATCTTTGGATTTCGGTCTTGCCGGCCTCAAGATTGCCGCAGAAAATCGGTTTCCTCCGGTACAAATGTACCCATTTTACTCGCAGATATCTATGAATTTAAATGAGATTGGCGCTTATGAATGCGCTTATGATTTTCAAAGGGAGGCGTTAAAACTGGGAACAGAAGCGGGCTCGCCGATCCAAATGGCCAGATCTTATAAATATCTGGCAATAATAGAAGCAAAGCTTGGACGTTTTGAAGAGGCAATTAATGAGGGTCACAACGCGCTCGATGTTGTAGAAAAAATGAGCGACCCACCTCGAACTTCAGAGCGCGGCACCGCGCTCGACGTAATATGCTCTCTTCACAGACAGAAGGGCGATTATCAATCTGCAATTGCCTGTTCTGATGAATCCATTAAGCTGTTCGAGAAATCAAACTTTCCAACCTATCTCTACGAAGCTCACAAAGGGAAACTTCTTGCATATATTGCCGAAAAGGACGATGCGCTCGCAGCCGACGAACTGAAGATAACTCTAAATCTGTTTGAGGCGAACAGAGACAGAATCGATGATGATACGAGCCGGAATTCGTTTATCGATACTGATAATGTATACGACATAGCGATTGATTTTGCGTATACAAGGCTTCATAATGGCCGCCAAGCGCTGGAATATGCAGAGAGCAGCCATGCACGATCATTGCTCGATTCAATAGATTCACCGCCCACAGTTAATATTAGAGACAATCAACCAATTCTCGAAATTCAATCTCATACCACACCCTTATCAATCGAACAGATTAGCAGTCAATTGCGCGGACAAGTTCAACTCATTCAATATGCTCTCCTGAAAGATAAGATCATTATTTGGATAATCGGCGATGAAACGCATCCGAAAGAAGTTAAGATCGATTATAAAGATTTAGCAGATCGAATTGAGCAATTTCTCAATCTTTTGCGAGATCCGGCGAGCGATCAGGCATCACTTAAGCAATTGGGAGAGAATCTATATAGGATATTGTTTGAACCGATCGGACCTTTTCTCAATAAAGGGACGCAAGTTTATATAATACCTGACAAGATTCTAAATTATTTGCCGTTTAATGCATTAGTTTCACCGGAGTCCGGAAGATATCTCCTTCAAGATTACACCCTTGGCGTCACCCCCAGCGCTAGTGTCTTTACTAAGCTCAGTACTTTCGCTGCTGAAAAATCGGCAAAGTCAAATGAAACGATTCTTAGCGTAGGCAGTCCTAGTTTTGATCACGAATTGTATTCCAATCTTGGCGATTTAGGCTCTTCATCTAAAGAAGCTAAAGTTATCGCGTCGCTCTATAATGGAAGCGCCCTAGTTGGTGACTATGCAGCAAAGAAAGAAATACTGAGTCGTCTGGGGGATGTGAGTGTCGTTCACTTTGCCACTCATGCGATTACTGATGACAGATCGCCTTTATTATCGAAATTGTTGCTCGCTAAAAGTGCGGATGGAAAAGCCGAAGACACCGCTCTCTATTCTTATGAGTTGTATGCCGCGAGCATGCCCCATGTTCGGCTTGTAGTGCTTTCAGCCTGTCAATCTGGCATTGAGCATTATTATCAGGGAGAGGGAATGATAGGACTTGCGCGGCCTTTTATGTCCCAAAAAATACCATTGGTTGTGGCCAGTCTATGGGCCGTGGACTCGCAGTCAACGAAGCAATTAATGATGGATTTCCATGACTTTCGCAAGCGAGGTCTATATTCAACCGTTGAATCCATCAGACAGTCCCAGTTAAAAATGCTGGTGTCGAACAGTCAAGAGCTACGCCATCCCTACTATTGGGCTCCTTTCACTACGTTGGGAGGTTATGCTCGATACTAAATATTAGAAGGAAGGATCGCTATGTGTATTCAAAAGAACCATTCCATCGAAATTACATTCTCTGGGTTAATAATTTTAGAATATAATGAAATGAGCTACGTCTTGAATGCCTACTTGGTTGGTGCTGATGGCCATACCCCGACGGTCAATTTTAGCGGAATGATAGCGGGGGAGTCTTACGATTTTAATGCGACAATGGACAGGCTGAAACAAGGAATCGTCATAGATATGCTTAATGATCAGGGCGTTCCGATGAACGCAAGCGCGCAAATTCATAAATCGAATGATTGCCAATCATTTGAATGGATGCTGGATTTAACCGAGCATCATCCAGGCTTCAGCATTAATCGTGACAATCTTGCGGGAATTGTCACTGTAAAACATGGCACTTGTTATGCCGACTATGTGAGTAAAACCGCTACGTATCATCTGTATCTAGATTCCGGTAACAAAGAAGACTACGTACCTCTTGGTAATCGAGCGTTGTCGATGGCGCATTTTATACAAATGCACGAAGGGCAAACGCTATCCATCCAAGGAGTGGATTTAAACCAGCACCCTTATCATTATGATACGCATTTGACGATAACTGTGTCAAACGAGTGTAATAATCTCAACGCTGTAGATTTTCCTGATATATATAATGGCCTGAATATCGAACCCGGACAATCTCATTACCAATTAGGTGTTAAATCGATTAAATACGGCAAAAGGCACCCGATACATTCCGACCTGTTTCCCTGTGTAGTGGTGTGTTGAGGATTGTTGATATTGGGCAAGTATTGTAGACGTCACGTAGTCTTTTCATTGCGTTATCAATCAAAACAATAGGAGAAAAACATGACACTTCCCCCGATTCCGCCCGATCCAGTGGTATTTATTAGCCTAGAAGGTTTGATGGTGTTGAACCTTAACCATAGCAATCCGGCGAACCCGCAGCATGAGGTCTATCTAATCGATTTGCCGACTCATACCCCGAGCATTACTTTTCTAAAAAACGATGGTTCTGGTCCCTGTACAGAATTCCATGTCCCGTACGCGAAAGGAGACTTGGGGAAACATGTTTCCGTATCAGCTGACGATGCGTCCGTTTTACCGGCTCAACACTATGGCAGCGATTTTATTGACCCGGATTTTCCGAGCAGCAATCTCCAAGAGTATGGTTGGATTTTGGATTATCCTACAATGGTGGGCGGTGCGATGAAGACGGGCACGCCATTGTTTGACCCCATAGTCATCAGTAATGGAGCTAGTTTCACACAGCGATTGAGTCAATTGGATTTGGTGCTTCATCCAAAAAAAATCGGGAATCCCTATTTGGGTCCGCGGGCTCTGGAAATGGGTATTTACTTTGATCTGACGGCTTCTGGGCAAAACCTCGTTATTACTGATGATTCCGCTGGAGCGATCAAATTCCCTTATATTCCCGGCACCACATATACTATACGTATTAGCAACCTATGTCAGAATTGTGGCGCTAGCGACTTTGATGAATACTATGATGTGTTCAACCCATCCGAGAGAAGCCAGCTTCATTCTGTTAATAATGGTCCTACGGTTAAGCCGCCAGTTCCCAGCCGATGTGGGAAAGCCGCTCCCGCTGCGCAACTAAGTGTGCCACTTACTGATGTTTTCCCTTGTGTGGTGGTTGGAGGATAGCCGAGTTATTAAGAAGATGTCCCGCTGACAGTTGAAAGTTAAATAGGTGGCGGTTCACCTGGCCGATTTTGTAAGATCGGCAAATCCTAATTTCAGTGAAAGGAAGAACCGCCTATGAAGAAAGTTAACAC
>Ga0070741_10001178_pt1 | contig 82417 bp, 70 predicted proteins | sample Coa_R1_4_FD_66440 | JGI IMG/M metagenome (GOLD analysis project Ga0070741, IMG submission 66440) | Surface soil microbial communities from Centralia Pennsylvania, which are recovering from an underground coalmine fire - Coalmine... | ecosystem: Environmental > Terrestrial > Soil > Unclassified ...
CTCTGGGAGAACGAACGCCGAGTGAGTTCGCCTGCCAAATCGCTTGCAAGGGCGATTTGCCAGGCTCAAAACCGTCGGAAACTAACTCTGGGAGTGTTACAGAATAAGGGGACCGATCAGGGCTTAAATAGCGCCCGTGTACGAATGCGGGTTTCGGAGAGCAGGTCGTCCACCATTTCCCTGAGTTCGTTGGCGAGCCAGTAGTCAACAGGAGCAGCAAAGCCTGCTTTGGGCTGTCGCAGGATTTCTTCCGGCAAAGTTCTCTTCATGGCTGCGCGCAGAATGTGCTTCGTGGTCGGGCGCAGGAATCCCTTCAGCTTCATGCGCGGAGGAATATTTCGAGCGGCGAACTCCGCAAGCTCGCGATCCAGAAATGGCACGCGCACTTCGACCGATGACGCCATGCTCATCTTGTCGTTGTAGGTAAGGTTCAAGCTGGCCATGAAGATCTTGGTATCGAGGTACAGCATTTGGTTCAGGAAATCGGCGTGGCGCACTTTTTCGAAGCTCTTGTGATGGCAAGCAGCGGCGTTGAAGCTGCCGATTTCTTGCGCGACGTCCGGTTGATAAAGCATCGCTTTCTGTGCATCATCCATGTATGTGCAGTTCATGATGAAGCGCTCGATGGAGGGTAGCGATGCGCTTTTGCGCATCTTTTTGAGCAGCTTGATTGGGCCTTTGAGAAAGGTCCCTCGCATTGTGGGAATCCGGTCAATCGACGATTCAACCCCTCCGCGGACCGCAGAAGGCACTCTGCGATAGACGCTGGCCCAGCGTTGTGCGACATGCTTGCGATATCCGGCAAACAGCTCATCGCCTCCGACGCCGGAGAGCAACACGGTGGATTCTTTCTTAGCTTCGCGACACACCAAATAGGCTGTGATGATTGCGGGATCGGCAACAGGCTCATCCATGTGCCACATCAACGAGGGTAAGAGTCCGGCAACATCGGGCTCGACTATGATGCGGTGGTTTTCGCAACCGAGACGGCGGGCAAGGCGGGAGGCCACCTCCGGATCATCGAGCGTGCTCTCGCCAACGCGATACTTCGCTGGAAACGTAATCGTGTAGGTGCATACTGGATGGTTCGTCTGCGCCACCATGGCAGCCACGATGCTCGAGGAATCCAGCCCCGCACTAAGAAATGCGCCCACAGGTACATCGCTGACCATCTGCGCCTTCACTGACCGGTACAAGCGCTCCCGCACTTCCTCCACCAGCTCAGGCTCCGACTTCGCGTAGCCTGCATTCTCAGGAGGGAACTCCAGATCCCAATAGCGGGTGATCTCTAACTCGCCTCTTTTCCAGAGTGCGTGGTGTCCAGCGGGGAGCGTGAAGATTCCGCGAAATATGGTTCCTGGATCGGGCACCCACAGAAAGGTGAGGTATTGGTGAAGTGCTTGCCAATCCATCTCTGCCTGAATGCCGGGCACCTGCAACAGCGCCTTCACTTCCGATGCAAAGGCTAAACCGGGGCCATGCTGCGCATAGTAGAGTGGCTTTACACCGAAATGATCTCGGGCGAGAAACAAGGCCGGCGAATTTCCGCGCAGATCGCAAATCGCAAATGCGAACATGCCATTCAAACGGCGGACTGAATGCGGTCCTTCTTCCTCGTAAAGGTGAAGCACAACCTCGGTGTCGGTGTTCGATACGAACCGATGCCCTTTGCTCTGCAGTTCAGCGCGCAAGGATGCAAAGTTATAGATCTCGCCGTTGTAGGTGATCCATAGAGAGCCATCCTCATTGCACATTGGCATGTGACCGCTGGCTGAAAGGTCGAGGATGGCGAGTCTGCGACTGCCAAGCCCGAGGTATGATCCATCGGGAAAGTGCATGTCCCATGTGCCTGAATCGTCGGGCCCGCGATGCGCCTGGAGCTTTGTCATTCGCTCCAAGGTCTGCTTGTTTCCGCAATTCACCAACCCGCTAATCCCGCACATCGATCACACCCGCCCTTTTCTTAGCTCGTAGATTTTTGCTTTTGTGTGGAAGACCTGGAGTCCCTGGAACACGCAATAGATCAGTCCCGGAACGCCATCGAGAAATCCGAGACAAAGGACGTATCTATAGAAGAACAAGAAAAGCGAAGCCCCAGGAACACGCAAAAAGGTTTTTTTCAACCAGCGACGTCGTTGCGCCTGAGTACCCAGGAGCGATGGCGGCAGATCCACGACAGAGTTCGCGGCTTCGGACCAAACTCTGGACTCCCAGTTTGAATACTCGTCATGCTTTTGAATGTAGCGGGAAAGAGATTCGACGTTGTGGTGAATGATGGGATTCTTCAACTTCGAAGTGCGTCCATCTACCACGACGTGCTCATGCACTTCCATATCGCACATGGAGCTATCCTGATCAGGCAGCCGACACTCGTAACGGCCTCGTCCCCGCCGGAAAAGGGAGAGTTTGTAGAAATTCGCCCCACAGTGACGCAGTTGTTGCCCCAGGAAGTGCATCTGCAATTCGAGATAGTAGCCGTCAAACTTGGAGGTTCGGATCGCGCGGGAAATCTCTGCGGCCAGTTCGGGGGTAAGGGCTTCGTCCGCATCCAGCAACAACACCCAATCGAAGGCCAGGGGCAGAGTATCCATCGCCCACTGACGTTTCTTGGGCCAACCTCCCTGATAATGGAAGCGCACGACCGTCGCCCCATAGGCCCGCGCAATCTCCCGGGTCTGGTCACTGCTGTTCGAATCAATCACGTAGATTTCACCTGCGTCGCGCAGCGATTCCAGACAGCGGGGTAAGTTGCGGGCCTCGTTGCGGGCAGGCACGATGACGCTCACCGGCAACTTCGCGGCGAGCATTTTCGATCGCTCTAAGTGAAGGACCTCATCCAGCGCATGCATTCGGGGTAATGGAAAACATCTTACATGGAAGAGTCCGGCACTCCGAGCGGTAAAGGCGCCAGGTGTTGCACTTTTTGGTATGTCCCCCTGCTACGGAGTGATGGACTGCAGTTCGCACCACCGTTGAAGAACATAAAGCGACCAGGGGCGGGACCAGGAAGTGCGTCTCGCGCAGAAATCTGACCAGACTTGCCGCACCGCGTTGATGTCCAGGATGGAGGCAAGCGGCCCTCGGCAGAGGCGGTCTAAGCCGCCTTGCACCTCTGACCGCAGCTCATCCCGTAACCAGTGTTCGAATGGCAGCGTAAATCCACGCTTACGGCGATGCACGATTTCAGGAGGCAACTCATGGTTGAGTGCTTTGAGAAGCACTGGTTTTGGCGTGCTGGCGCTGATTTTCCACGTCCCCGGCAATGCGAAGACGCTCTCCGCGAGCCGGTGATCAATCAGCGGAACACGCACTTCCAATCCGTGGGCCATGCTCATCACATCGGCATCCCTGAGCAGGGTGTTGAGCATGTAGCACCGCGACTCAAGGAACGACACGCGGTTAATCGGGTCGGCGCCGGTAACATGATTCAGCGCGGCCAGCAGGGGAGCGCTTGCCCTGCTCTCTTCATGCTTCGACAGCAGCAATCGATCTCGCTGGCGATGGGTGAATACTGAACGCGACAAGAAGTAGGGATGAAGCAAGCGCCCGTTCTCGCGTGCTAATTCTGCCAATTTGCGGTTCTGGTCCTTAGCTGGAGAAATGCACTCAAAGAAATCGGCACAGGGTCTTCTCAGCCCCTGCGGCAAGTGTTTCCATGAAGAAACGAAGCGCTCCATTTTCGGAACGCTGTGGAAGGTGGAATAACCCGCAAACAGCTCGTCGCCCCCGATACCATTCAGAGCGACCTTGATACCGGCGGCGCGTGCGGCGCGCGAGATCACATAGGTATTCAGCCCATCAATGGTTGGCTGATCCATCGCGCCCAGAAATTCAGGAATGTTCTGCAGAGCCTCTTTTTGGGAAAGTAGAATCTCGTGATGGTCGGTTTTGAGTCTGTCGGCCACCAGTCGCGAATACGCAGCCTCGCTGTAGTCGGCCTCGCGGAATACGATCGCGAAGGTGCTAACGCTTGAGCCTCCATGGCGAAGCACGGTGACCAGGCTGCTGGAGTCAATTCCTCCCGACAAAAAGACTCCCAGGGAAACATCGCTCACGGTTTGCATGCCCACAGACAAGTGCAGATCTTGCTGCACCTCTGCTTCCAGCCACATTCGCGAACCTTTGGGAATTTGATCAGCTTGTGGGAAATCCCAATACACCTGGTGCCGTAGGGTGTCCGCCGTCCATGTCAAGAAGGAGCCTGGCTGTAAGGCAGAGATTCCCTGGACCATCGTGTTCGGGTCGTACACCGACCCGAACTGCAGGTAGTTGATTAGCCCCGCCGGGTCGAGTTTCCGATCAAGCAATCCGGTTTCCAGCAATGTCCGGATCTCGGAGGCGAACAGGAAATACTCTCCTCGGGTCGCGAAATAAAATGGCTTGATGCCCATCGGATCTCGAGCCATGAACAGCCGATGGGCTCCGGCGTCCCAGATAGCGAAGCTGAACATCCCGCGAAATCGCTCGAGGCAAGATTCGCCCCACACGGCATAAGCTTTCAAAAGAACTTCTGTGTCGCAATTGGTGCGAAACTGCGCTCCTTGGCGGCAAAGCAGTTCTCGCAGGGTCCTATAGTTGTAGATTTCGCCATTGAAGACAATCCAGTTGCCCGTCTCTGGGTCCTGCATGGGTTGATGACCAAGCGGGGAGAGGTCGAGAATCGCGAGACGGCGATGAGCGAAGCCGACTTCAAGCGGTTGTGGCGCGTTCTCCCGGATCAGGATGGTGCCGGAATCGTCCGGCCCGCGATGCGCAAGCGACCGCGTCGCGCGCTCCAACAGTTCTGGAGGGACGCTGGCTTTATTGCTTGCAATGCCGAAGATTCCACACATTAGCCGTTGAACCTCTAACGCTTACGACCGAGAACCTGGTACTGGGCCCCGAATGGCAGTGCTGAAACATACGGCTCAATGACGCGCAACTTCCGCAAAAACCGAGGAAACAGGAATAAGAAGTTTACCGACAGGATCTGAAAACCACTCTCGAGGAGCAACTTTCTCGCTTCTCTCGATGCGACCGGGATTGCATCGCGGTCGAATTCACAGCGAGACATGACATATCGTGTTCCTGGATTGAGCGGGTTGTTCTCCCACAAGGCGAGGACTCCGCCCGGGCGCAAACAGTCGCGGATGTAAGAAAGAGCAGCCGGCCTCTCCGCCTTCAAAATGTGATGAAACACACCATTGCAGTAGGCAAGGTCATTCGTGTCCGGCGGGCCATACTCTCCAGGATCAAGAAAATGGCAGTGCGGACTTTTGTGAGACGATCGAGCAATCTCCAGCGACTTGCGGGAAACATCAAGTCCGGTCACCGAATCGAGGCGGAGCACCTGGCGGAGTAACTCGGTCGTGTCTCCGGTGCCACAACCGTAGTCGACCCCGAAGCGCGGCTTCTCTCCGAGTTTCTGTAGGCATTGGGCCAGGAAGGTGACTCTGCGCTGTGCGAAGAAGTGCCTGCTTTCTCCCGTGATTGAGAGCGCCTGCTTCAGGTCTTCGTCATATGTGCGCGCATGACGATCAAATTGCGAGTTCATTTTCGGTGCATTCCGAGCACGCTCAGAAAGAAGCTGGCAAAAACTGTTTGTGCACCCAGCGTAAGACACAGCACCGCCGGAATCACCGTATGAAGCGTTCGCGAGTAATCGAGAGGACCAAAACCGTGGACTTTCCAAACATTCACAGCATAGACCGAAAGCGCGAGTCCCACGATTGACAGAATTGAGCCCACCATTAACCCGGCCTCAAGGTTGATATAGTGAAAGATGCGGGTCAGCCAGGGTACCGGAGGATGCAAACCCTCGGAAATGGCAAAACTTTTGGAGAATATGGCGAACGCGATGGATTGAAAACCGAGAAGAATAGCGATGGCACAGTAGAGCAGCGTGTTGACATCAAAGGTGACTTGCCCAACCCGGCGCGGGCCGGGCAAGAGCCATATCCCGGCCCCGAGCCCAACCACCATGAGAGCGAGTCCGGGATAGAGGAACAACCAGCGTGGACTATACAGCAGGAAGAAACGCAGTGTCCGCCAGCCATCGCGCCAGGTGCGCAGGTGCGGCGGGCGCGTGCGTCCATCCGGAGAGAGCGTGATCGGCACCTCCGCGACCTTCATACCGAGCAGATTGGCCTTCACGATCATCTCGGTGGCAAATTCCATCCCGGTCGTGCGCAGATCCATGCGCTGGTATGCGTCTTTGCTGAATCCACGCATCCCGCTGCAGAAGTCGCCGCAAGAGCCTCCGAAAAACAACCGGCCCAGCCGCGTCAGAACGGGGTTCCCGACATAACGGTGCAGGAAAGGCATAGCGCCGCGCCGTATGCCTCCGGCAAACCGGTTCCCGATGACCAGATCGGCCCCGGAACGCAAACGCTCTAGAAACTGCGGGACATGAGCAAAATCGTAGCTGTCATCCGCATCGCCTATCACCACATACTGTCCAGAGGCAGCTTCAATTCCTCCCATTAAAGCGCTGCCGTATCCGCGCGACTCGACATTCACGACTTTTGCGCCTAGGCGGCGGGCGAGGTGCGCTGAATTGTCGGTGCTGGCATTATCGGCCACGATGATTTCCGCCCGGATTTGCGCGGCTTGCACTGCACGCTGCGCCTTGAGGATGCAGGACTCGAGTGTCTCCGCCTCGTTGAGGCACGGCATCACAATGGAGAGTTCCGGTATCGCCGTTGGATCGGTAGAAACACTCGCGTTGCCCGACTTTGGAGTGGTGGAAGATGCCACTTCACAGATTCCTGATGCTTGATCGAACCAAGAAAGAAGTCAGGCTTTCATACCACGTCACGGAGGGAATGGCAAAATCCGCGCCTAGGAGCTAAGCGCAATGCGCTCTACAGTTCTGACCTTCGAGCAGGCATTGTGCCAGGTACACGACCTCGCGAGCGTGTTTGGCCCAGCTGAACTCGCGAGATCGGGCGCGAGCACGGGTAGACAGCTCTTCGTATCGGCCCCGCTCCTGCATCACCTTCAAGACCCCCACGGCCAGTTCCTCAGCAGAAAAACGATTGAAGAACACTGCCGACTCAGCGCAAATTTCCCTATGCACACCAATGTCTGATGCCACAATGGGCAACCCACTTGCCATCGCTTCGACCAAAGGGTGGGCAAACGATTCTGCATACGCCGCCGTTACATACAGATGACAAGACCGGTACAAGTCAGGCAGTTGCTCGCGCGGTATCATCCCCAGTTCCACAACTTCTTCCCGGACGCCCAGGCTTCGCACCAGGGTCGCCGCTCCCTCGGCACGGTATGCTCCGGGATTTTCTGAGGAACAGAACTTGCAGGTAAGAAATAGCTTGAATTTCTTCTCCGGCGCTTGCCGTTTCAAGAGCGCCAGCCCGCGCAGAAGGGTCTCAAAATTGCGATAGTAATTGTAGTGGCTCACCAGAAGGAGACGAACGCAATCTTGAGCAGCATCCAACTCCTTCTGAACGGAAGCGGACAGCGGTTTTGTGCGAGAGGTGAACTGATCGAGATCGAAACCGTGGTGAATGGCAATGACATCGCGGCCGGTCTGGGCCCGCAAATCGCTTGCAAAGGCTGCGCTCGGAGCTACCGTAACGTCCGCCCATCGAATCGAGCGCTTCGCCAGCGCACCTTTGACCTTGGTGTCCAACCAGATCGCGTAATGCTGCCGCCGTAAAAGGTCACGGCAAAAATCGCCTGAAGTGTAAAGCGCATTTCGTGAAAGCAGGATCTGCGGGACAGGGGAATTCTTCAGCGCAAAATTTCCCGCCGAGATCAAGACATCGATGCCCAGACGGCTGATAATTTGAGGGATCGCTCTCTGTTCCCGCCAGAATCGCGCCGCGCTTCCTCTATTCGCCGGAAACTTCACCCAGATCACATCGCTCATCTCTGGTATTTCTTGGAGCCCCGGTGGCACCAGGACGCTCAGTCTTATGCCCGGGACGGAAGCCAGGCTGGGCACGGCGTGCTTTAGATAGGTCAATCCGCCGCCGGCGGTAGCTGCAACCGTGTTCAGAAGAATTCGCATGTGAAAAGACCGAATTCTGCGCGCGTCATGCTGTTGCAACGGCGCAATTCAGGGTCGCCGCGGCAATACCCGCAGCACAATTCATGGGTGAATGTCGAGAGATCAGTTCCAGGCTCCTGTTACCCATAGCTCGCCGCAACTCAGGATCGTGCGCCAAGCGCGTGATCGCAGCTCCTAGTTCCCCGACATCGCCAGGACATACCACGCAACCATTCCACTCATTTCGAACCAGATCGGACACACATCCTGCAGCCGAACTGGCGATGACTGGAAGCCCGCAGGCCATGGCCTCATTGACCACTAGCCCCCAGGGATCGGTGCGAGTTGGAAACACAAACATCTCCGCTAAGCCGTAATAGGCAGCCAGGTCGTCGCGCTGAACGAAACCTGCGACGTTTATCCGCCCGGTCACCAGTCGCGCGGCCCGAGTCTCGATTTCCTGTCGCAGGGGGCCGTCTCCCACGATGACGAGGCTCAACTGGGCTCGGAGTGGTTCACAAAGAGCTTCATAGGCCTGCACCAGGTCACGAACGCCTTTTTCCGGCACCAGCCTGCCGACGAACAGCAGAAATCGCGATGGAAGCCCATGAACTTTCCGGTACAGCCAGGGCTGCGCAACCGCGGCGCTTGCCCGAGCGCTGAAAACTTCATTGGCCACCGCATTCGGAGCCGTCGAGATATTCTCATCCGGAACACCAAAACCTCGCACATATTCTCGAGACGACGTTCCGGGCACGATAAATCCGTCGCAGCCTTCCACGAACTTCTTTTTCAAGAACTCCACCGGGATCTTCCCGCTGCGCTGGTCTTGCAAAGTGCTTTCAATCCACAGCAGGAAAGGAGTGTGACTGCGCCGTGCCCAGGCCATGGCCTGCCACGAAGCCAGGTAGTTGTACCCGCCGCACACCACCACGTCGGGAGAAGCATGATTTAAAGCAGCTCTCAGGCCTTGGTTCAACAGCACGTTGTGCGCACCGAGCCGCCTCCGCCATGACGGAAGAACCTCATAGGAGAAAGCGATCTCATCCAGGTAAATATGCCAATCACGCAGGCCAGGATCAGTCTCGGAAAGAAAAATCACGTGCAAGTCGATTCCAGGCTCCTGGGCTAGCGCATTGAAGACGGGAATACGATATGGCGCAATGATCTCGGTAATCACCACCAGCCGGGTTTTCATAGCAAACATTCCCGGTAAACCTCGGCCAACTGATCTGCCTGCTGTTGCAAGGTGAAGCCGTTCAGAATCGTGCGCCTCGCATGAATTTCGATCTCATGTTGCCGTTCGGGATCTGCGAAGACACCTAAGAGTATTTCTGCGAGAGCGATCTCATCGTTGGGATCAACAAGCCAGCCGTTTAGCCCATGGCGGATCACTTCATCTATGCCCTGTCCGCGACATGCGACCACCGGCTTCCCGCTTGCCATGGCCTCCAGGTAGACGCAACCGAGCCCCTCGTATTCACTCGGCAGGACAAACACGGTGCAATTGCGCAGTGCCCGCGCTACCTGGGATCGATTCCGACGCCCAAGCCATTCGACTGAATCAGAAATCTCCCATTTTTCCGCCAGGCTTTTGAGGCGAGTCTCTTCGGGACCTTCGCCGATGATTTGACAACGCACGCCCGGAAATTCACGGCGCAGCCTCGCGAACGCTTGCAGTAAAACCTTGTGCCCCTTTGTCGGAATCAAGTTTCCGACCGCGAGAAGGATTGGTGATCCGCTGAGCGAGGCGGCCGGAGTGAACTGTTCACAATCCACCCCGTTATAGATCACCTGTGTACGCGTACGTGCCTCGACCTGCAACACAGCACGCTCGACCTTCTTGCTGACGCAGATTACTCGCTGAGCCGCCGAGTAAATCTGTCTCGAAATTCCTTCGCACAACCAACCCGCCGCTCCCCCCACCTGTCTTCGCGATGACGCGTCCAGACCGTGCACTGTCACAACGAATGGGATGCGCAATTCCTTGCCCAGTAACCACGCAGCATGTCCGCACGGCAGGGCGGAATGGGCGTGGATCAAATCCACTGGATGCCTGGCATGGAGCGCAGAAAGTTTCTCCCGCAACGAGTAAAACAGAAGCTTACCGGCACTTGGCAATCCTAATCCTCGGGGCAACGAAAAGAAGCGAACCCGGTCTGCCGGAAACTCTGCGATGCCAAGTTCGGCACTTCGGTAGAACGGTTGTGCCACGAAGACGCTGGCCTTCACGCCACAATTCTGAAGGGACCGCACGGGTTCGGCGATGAAACACCCTGAGGCCGGATTTCCTTCGGATGGATAGAACGGCGCCAGCGTTAAAACGTGAGGCGAACTCTGCCCCCTTGTGCCTAGCACTGCCGGGAGTACTGCTGACCAGGTCATCGTGGTTCAACCTGCGTGAACACAGGCTGCCCGGAATACGAGATGTTGCCAGTTGCCATCACATGCTCAAAAGCCTGCTCCCAGCAGCGAGTCACTTGCGTCCACTCGAAGCGCCGGGAATGCTCGACGGCGGCGGCTGAGAACCTTTGTCGAAGATCTGCATGGTTGAGCAGCAGGTCAAGGTTGCGACCAAGATCCTCCTCAGAATTCGCCAGAAAACCCGTCCGGCCGTGTACCACAAATTCCGGACGGTAAACATTCATGGCAACCGCCGGTAAGCCGCATGCAGCAGCCTGTCCCAGCACCTGCGGATGACCCTCAATCATGCTTGGGAACAAGAATACGTCGGCCTGCCTCATCTGCTCACCGAGCGCCGTAGAAGTCAGGTGGCCGAGAAAAGTCAGATTGCGACAATCCAGTTCATTCGCCAGTTTCCGGCAATTCGACTCTTGCTCTCCGACACCGGCGATTCGAAACTGGACCTGGGGCCAGCGCGCGGCACTTCTGACAAAGAGATCTGGCCTTTTATAGGGCCGCAAAGAACCGGCAAACAGGACCACCAGTTTCTTATTAGCATTGAAATCGCGCTCGGAATTCGGAAAGAAGTATCGAACATCGATGCCGTCGTACACGGTCCCGGTCGTGACATTCCAATGCTGGCGAACCAATTCCGACAGGTAAGCGCAATTTCCGTAAACAGCGTCGGCTTCGCGAACATTGCGATCCAGGGTGCGGCGTGGCGGGCCGTTATACAACCCTCCTGACACCACGTAGGTGACCACTTTCGTTTGCAATCGAAGCAGCCGCCGAAGTTTAAGGAAGGCCGCATCGAGCGGCCCTTCCCGTGGAAAGAAGTAGATATCCGGCGGCGCGCATAACAAGCGCGTGATGCACCGAACGCTATTCCCGTGTCGCCGCCAGCGAAGCAGTTCCACATTTTCCAATCTAGAGATTCGCTGGTCCGTATCTCCTTCATGCAGCATGACAATGCGGAAACGTTCTGGAGAGAGCCGGCATACCACTTCTTTCACGGTCAGGTTTTGCGCGTTGGAATCACTCTCATCTGCGAACGATGGAGTGAACACTGTAATTTTGGCCGGACGTCGAGTCATCCTCGTCTACGGTCACGTGTATGCAGATTTCGCGAGCGAATGCGGCCATTGTAGTTGAAGTTGGCGTAGTTTCGAGCGCAACCCGGAGAGGGTATCTCGTTGGTTCACAGATCGTTCCAGGTGATCGAGAGCGACCTCCAGCAGCCTTCGACGCGTTGTGAACTCTACATTCTCCGCGATTGGACGGAGTTCCTTCGGGTCCGCCTCCAAATCGAACAGTTCTGCGCACCCCGTCTCGAATTGCAGATGCAACTTGTAGCGCCCTTCACGAACGGCCATGGTTCGAGGATGAAGCCGGTTTGCGCGGACGGTTGGATTCGTGCATCCGCTGATGGCCTCGGCAATACATGGCTCGTGCCACTCCCCAAGACCCGCGAGGTGCGGCCAATGGCTGGCGCCGGAGAAGGTCTGCGGCCGCTTGACCTCGATTGCGTCGAGCAGTGTCGGAGCAAGATGCAACAAGCTGAACGGCTGCTCAACGGCGCGGCGCGTCAGTCCGGGAACCCGCAGCAGCAGCGGAACGTGAATGAGTTCTTCGTGCAAGCGATGAGGCGCATGATACCGGCCTCCGTGGTCGAGGAACTCTTCTCCGTGATCTGCGGTGACCGCCATTGCGCAATCGTGCCACCTCTGCCGGTTCATTAACCTTTGTGCCAGGCGCATGAGCTGCTCATCCACCCAGTACACAGCGGCGTCGTAGAGCTCCACGATTGGGTTTTTCTTGGCGTGCAGTCGAGAGCCGCTCAAGTCTCCGCGGTTCCAGTACGAGTTGAGATAGACTGCTTCGGATGGCGAGATAGCTGTCTTTGACCAAGCCATTGCCTGATCAGCCGGATAGTATGGAGCATGTGGGTCCATCAGATGTAACCAGAGAAAGAATGGCTGATTGCCGATGGAGTCGAGCCAATCGCATGCGCGACTTACCAGGACGTCGGCGGTCGGAAAGCGCCGCACTTCATCCATCGAAGTTGGCGACGGACCTGCCAGTCTCTGGCAATACTGGAAATAGAGCTCTTCGTAAATTGCGCTCAACGGTCCGAGTTGCTGACTCGCTTGCGCAAGATTGCGATTCAGCTTGGCCTTCCAGCTGAGGCCAGGCGCTGAGCTGTGAGGGATCGCCGCGGGGTCTGCGGCGAAATCCTCGAATACGTCGAAGCCCTGGTGGTAACCGAACAACTCGGAGATGTAAGGGTTCGCGGCGTTGAAGCACGCGGTGGCGTATCCTTGGGCGCGCAACACGCTTGCCAACGTCGATTCGCCCAGGGCAATGCCGACCACCTCGCGCCCCAGGCTTAGCGGATAGCGGGCGCCGAGGATCGCAGGCAAGGAAAAATAAGTGGGGGCTCCCGCTGTCGTCGCGCTGCGGAATACGCAACTTTCCTTCGCCAGGGAGTCGAGAAACGGCGTTGTAGGCCTTGCATAGCCCATGAAGCCGACGTGGTCCGCGCGCAGGCAGTCCACGGTCACCAATATTAGAGACTTCCGGTTCGAGTTGAAGTGCGGCTTCATCGGGTTCGCGCTGTTGCTGCATCGGCATCATGTTGCTGGCAACGTATACTCACGGTTTCACCAGCAGCCTCAAACTTCCCTTCCGTCACAATGCGATACACATCTTCGTCGTTCACATACAGCAGGTCCGGATGTAGGGCTTCAAGGGCAGACAGGAATTCATCAAGCACCCGGATCGACGGCGTCCGAAAGTCTTTCAAACTGGAATGGAAGTTGATGGAATGCATCGACACAACTGCGGGAATGCCGCGCGCAAAATTGCCGGCTGCGAGCTGAACATACTTCTCAATGGACAATTCGCGAGACGAAGGCTCAATATCAATCGTGCGATACAGGTTCAGAACTCCGCAATCGTCAAAGTGTGGGTGGCGCGGAGCTCCGCTTCCGTTTTGTGCAACTCGCACGCCGCATTCGCACCAGGCTTGATGAGTCATTTCGTTAGCCCGATAGCCTGGAGCACACGCCGACCTCGGCGGGCAGGAGAAGAATTTCCGGAATTCCTCTGCCGCACGGCGGATCAGGAGTTGCTGCGTTTCTGCCGACAGGAAACCGGGGTTCGGCTTGTCTGGATTGTGATACTCGTATCCGATCCAGGGCATCCGCCAGTAGATAAATGGGGTTTCTGCCTGCCACAGGCTTCGCAATAGTTCACCCCTTTTGCCATGGTTCAGCAGCGCTGCTTCGGCCGCCGCACGGCAGAAATGAGTCAACCCGTGAAGCGCAGGATAGAAGACTCCTTGAGCGATTCCTTCGCGGTAGCTATCGAAGAGCTTGGGACGTCGCCAGTGGCCTGGCAGCCCGTGGGATAGAAACAGCAACGAGATCTCTTGGAAATCGCATGCAGTCATACGTGGGAAATCCAGGTTCGCCAGCAAGAAGTTCATCACCATGGAGGGGGGACGATGAACGGAATCCCTGTGCCGCCTCAGGAGCGCCATCAGCGCCGTCACGTCACAGGCGGTCTCAAGCGTATAAAAGTCGTAGGGATGCTGCCCAAGCTGGATTCCCTGCTGGCGGAGGCTCTCGTATCCTTCACGGTCCCGGACTCCAACTCGGCCCCAATCGTCACTCTGGAGGATCACCAGCGGGCGATCGAATGTAAAAAAAGCATGCCTCGATTCGCGGCCGCCACCCTTCCAGAGCCGCTTTCCGAGATTCCACATTCGCGTGTGTTGCCGCATGTTGGTCAGAGGTAGCCAAGATCCTTCAGGCGATCGCGAATCATCTGCTGTTCTGATTCGTCCAGAGCCTTGGTCTCATCTTGCAATAACTCGCGCAGAACGAACTCTGCCAATTCATCCACGCTGCTGAATTGAGAATGGAAGCGACGCTCAAGCGCCTGGCAAAGGTTTTCAGGTATTCGTAATTGACGTAACTGCGTCACCCCAACTCCTCAGTATTGCGTGGAAACAGTCTTTCCCACTTGACCCGGATCGCGTCAGTGATCAGGCGATCGTGATCGTCCAATCCGAACAGCAGTGAGACGCCGATGAACGTGGAATAGCCGAAGAAGAGTGCGACGGTGATCGCGAGCCAGTCCCCCACTCTGCCGTCCGCTCCAGCCCTCACGAGAAGTAACACGGCAATGCAAGCCGACGCTGCGGGAAGCAGCCGAAGATAGCTCCTTCCATACGGAAACATTTTCAGGGTCCTTCTGACCTGCGCGAGACAGAGTAGGTTAGTCAAGGCATTCGTTGCCGCCGCTCCGATCGCCGCACCCATAATTCCCCAGCGCGGTACCAGGAGCAGGGTCAGCACGACCATCCCGATTCCGGCCAGGACCTGGATTCGTAAAAGCTTGCGCTGGTGACCCGACATCAGTAACAGATATCCGACCGATCCCACCGAGCAGTTGACCAGCTGACCCACAGCCCCTGTGACAAGTACCGGCCATGCACTCGCAAAGTCCTTTCCAAACAACTTCATCAAGGGTGGTGCAAACACAATGATGGCTGCGGCCAAAGGAATCGTGAGGCCAAGAATCCATTTGGTCAGGGTCTGATAGATGCTCTGCAACATCGCCTGTTGATTACGGGCGTGCAGCTCCGCGATGGTCGGCGAAAAAATCTGATTTACCGACTGAAGCACAATCGGAATGAATGCCACCAGCGCCGCTGCGAGCGCATAAATCCCTACTTCGCTGGGATTCAGGTAGAAGCCGATGACGATCTTGTCAGCCTGCGCCATCACGAATTCGAGAAAAGCGACCGCAAACGCAATCTGCGAGAATGACACTACCTGTTTCTCGAGCCTCGGAAATCCCAGTGCATCCGACCGCGCCGGCGATGGGGTGAGCTTCCACACGGTTGCCAACAAGAGGACCATCACTGCCACTGCACTTGCCACTTGCGCAAATATGTAGCCCCACAACCCCAATCCTGCGCCCACCAGAATCACGGTCAACAACATGGTGAGCGGGCTGCCGATGAAATTCATGATTACGGTTCGGCGGCCGACATCCTTGTACCCGGCCAACACCTGTCCCAGGAACGTGTTCAACGCGCCAAAGAGCATGATCCCGGCAAACAGGCCAATATACGTTTTCAGCGCGGGAGTGTGGTACAGATGCAGGCCAATCCAGGGACCCGCAACGAGCACCACGCACCCCAGGGCGACGTTCGAAATCGTGAGCCAGGCCAGCCCTCGCCCCAGAAAACCGCGAAGTTGCGCGAACTGGCTTGTGGCCGAATATGCGGCCACGAATCGCACCGCCGACTGAGGAAGTCCCAGGGCATTGAAGATTCCCAGGAAACCAACAATGGTCATGCCTAGAGCGTAGATACCTAGGGCTTCAGCCCCCAGCACCCGGGCAAGGTAAACCTTAAAGGCGTATCCTGCGCCGGCGGTGAAGATGGTGCCTGCGAAGAACACTGCGGACTGACGCGAAATGTGCCCGATCTGGGTGCGAAAACTGCTGACGTTCGTAGTCTCTGTCAGCGGCTCGGAAATTAGTTCAACAGTGGACATCATTCCTCGATTGATCAGGCGTGGGTTGCGCGCACAGGCTCTGCGTCCTCTAATCGGCCGTTTTTCTTTGACAACGGCAAAATCCTTACAGGTGATTGGGACACCGAAGTATCCCGAACACTCAGCAACTCGGGAATTCGAGCCAGATCGAACGCTGAATCCAGGAAGGTCCCGACTCCATAGCGAACGAATTGTTTTTGATAACCAGAAAGCGAATCGCTCAACCATCCGCACAGGAATGTCGGAATTTCTCTGGCCTGGCTTTCGAGCGCTACCGAGGATTGACCGGTGATGGCGACTCTCGCCTGTTGCCATCTTTCCTCTGTCATCACTCCATCCCAGATCCGCACCCGCGCTCGATCTGACGACGACAGCATGGCGCTGACATAACGTTTCATCTTCCTCAAGCTGTCGAAAGGATGAAGTTTGATTACCACGACCAAGCCTAGCGCCTGCGCCGCGTCCAGCAAGCTCGGCAGCAGGTCCCGATAGACCTCCTCTTCGCGAAAACCCGCCGAGTGGTAAGCCTCGGTAAAAAAGATGAGGCAATCCTGGCGTTTGTAGCCGGGCCTTTGCAGGTTTAGCGGGGCCGCAGGACTCTGAAGCACAACCTGCGACTCCGCCACTTTGCAAACCCGCACCGTGTAATCGCGTTCCATTTCGCTTTTCACCAGATGCACGTCGGCGTAAGAGCGCTTGAAGGCCAAGCGGCTATCGAGAGCACCATGGTGACAGGCAAGGGTTGGCAACCTTCGTTTCTTTGCCAGAATTAAAGGTATGCGAGTGTAGGGATTGCTATCATCGGCACAGAAGCATTCGACTACGTTTTCGCTCTCAAAGATTTCGTTCCACGCGTCACGCACTGCAAGCCCCCAGCGCAATAGTGAGGGCATACGATCGAGAACTCCGGCAGCATCAGCCATAAGGAATTCCGCGGAGCTCGATTTCAACCACCCTCGCAGGCCTTCGTACGCGCTCAACAGCGAACGAAACTCATCGTTATTCAGGCGGCAAAAATAGCCGTCGAGAGGTGCCATACGAACATTGGCAGGGAGCCGATTGATGCGAGCGCTTCGGCGTGCGACAACCAGGTAAAACTGTTTTTCCGGCCACAACGCTGCATGACTCCCGACCGCGTGGCTCACGTTGACATAGGCCGAGGGGCACAGGACAACGGGACTCCCTGTTTCCGGCGGCCGTCCTGTGATGCAGCCGCGAAGCAGATGCCGATTGTCGAATTTATCTTGGAGAACCTGTAACAGCTCATTCCCATCGAGCTTGCAGATTGCCTCCGCTGCGGAGCGCATTCGATCCAAAACCGAAGAACGGCGATGGATCATCACCCGGTTGGTGGTCACCGCCTGCAGACCACGCACGAACCAACTATCACGTGTGGCGTGCACCTCGCTGCTTGCATCGAACTCCGCAGCAACACGTTTTGCCAGCATCAATTGCTGCAGTTCCGGCGAGATCATCAAAGAGCAGACATCCCACCAATCGACTCCCTGGTCGTCCAACATCCGGCCCAGTCCCATCTCAAGAAGGTTCTTGGTACGATAGAGGTCTGCAATCTCCTCCGCGTAGTTGTAGACACTCAGGACTCGTCCGCCGGTCAATTCGCTCCACGCCTCAAAGGTGGCATGGGGAGCGCGCGCCGTATCAACTACGAGATCCCATTTCGAATCCGAGGGGATGCGGTCCGCGGGATGGAGGATCAAAACTCTCATAATGCCGACTATGCTGCCGAGGAGGCCTGTGTCATGGCGCCCAGCGTCGGTGAAATATCGGAGTAAATGGCCGTCCTTCTAAGACCGGAGCGCCGCAATACGACAGAAAATCTTTCCACGAAACCGGCCTTCCTGATTCCCCGCAATGAAGAGAGGCGGGTAGCGGCTGCAAAAATCCAAGCGCGGGAGCCTGAACGGTGGATGTCCGCTGCGATTTGAGAAATCGTGGACGCATAATGTCCCTTGCCCCGCTTCGATCCCGGAGTCCAACAGTCAAAAATGAGAGTCGAATTCGGCTCCGGAGCGGAAACCTCTCGTTTCAGTTCCGAAAGGTAAAACTTTTCGAACGGGGTCACCCAACAGAAATGTACCGGCAATTCATTGTCGTCAACCAAAACAAGACCTCGATATGAGGAACATCCGACCCTCGCACTCGCGCGTACCAGGTAATTCAAAGTTTCGCTATCTTCGGCATAGTGCATCGCAGCGCTAGCAAAAAGATTCATGGTTGCGGGCAGAATCCTCATTTCTGAGACTACCGCATCGGATTCCGGCTTCTCAAAAAAGATGATTTCGGGTCCGTTCATGACCCGATCTGAAATTTTTTCCCCGAGAGAAATCGCTATTTCCCAGGGACTTTGATTTCGTCGCTTCATCGCAAGCGTTGCAGCGAACCCGCGTCGAACGGCTCGAAGCAGACGCGGGTTCCGCTGGATTGTTCGCCCCACGTGGTATCGCACCGCCTCGCGGCAGTACGTCAGTGATGATCTGGAGGCAATGACATGGAGAGTGTCCCGTCCTTGGCTGGACCAGCGTCCCTTGTAATCCTCCGCTCCCAGCCCTAGGTCGACCATTTGGAGCGCGGGATCTTCCGCTGCAGCTTCAATGATCTTGGCTAAAAGGCATAAGCCTGGAGAGTATTGCTGGAACTCGGTATCGAACGTAGGTTGATACCAGAACCAGGCATCACCGAAACGGAATCCAAAATGATACGCGATGGGATATCCCTGAAAAGTTAACCGGCTAAGCACAACTTGGCCTGTCCCGGAGAATTCCCGTGTCAATTCGCGCAAGAACTCCCGCCGTTCATTACTTGCAAGACTGCTGAGCTTTCCGGTTGAGAGGAAGCGGGAGACATGCATCCTGGCGAATTCCGGCAATGCCTGTGTAACTTCTGCTTCGCCGGTGAGATGCTCGATCCGAACCTGACCTAGTTTCCCCAGGGCTTTGAGGTGACGCCGCACTACCTGTTTTTGACTCGCCGCATTTTTCACCGCGGCGCGCTCGCCACCGGAGCGAAAGATCACTTGAGCGCAGTGATATGCCGGCCGAGACAGAATCGAAAAACCGCGCCTGCGCCCAATTTCGCGAAGTATCCACGCCGTGGGCGAGTCAGCAGGCAAATTGGCGAGGACCAGCGTTTCCACGCCCAAGTCCTCGATCTTTTCCAGCACCTGGTCTACGAATTGCTTGCGATAATGCTCGATGCAGATGAAATCACAGTAATCTGCGGTAGTACCCGCCAGAAACGAAGCTTGGCGGTCAGAATAGTTCGCAGCCAGGGCCGCCACTCCGACCAGTTCTCCTTCATCGAAAGCTGTGATCAACAGCGGGTCGAGGCTTCCCTCATAAGCGCGAGCCACTGAGCGGGCCCACTCGTAGGTATAGAAAATCTGCGGACGGTCCACTGTCTGCACAAGCGTCTGCCACGCTGACTGCAGATCCTTGCTGTCGGGAATTCCCTTGTGCACGACGACGTGCAATTTCCCTCACCTGATTGCGACTAAAATTTCCTGAATACGTAGTAGTACCAGTCTGTCACAAATTCACCGCTGGTTTGCGGGAAATCGTCTCCCAGGTATTTCGTTATTTGGAACCCCACCGCTTCCACTTCTTCGATGCAACGGTTCGGCGTCCAGGTGTGCGTGACCAATCCGCCGTGGGAAGGATCGAGCCAGAGGCCAGATCCCGTCCAGAACGCGCACGTCTTGATTTTCCGCAGCGCCTTGACCACAGTTCGAACCGCACAGCGCGCCAAGGCATATCCCGTCATCATCGATGCCAACAGCGATGCCGTACATTGCGCCCTGAGCCCGCCCCCACCGATGTCATTCGCGATTTTGGCCATTCGTTCCCTGTTCCACGCAGGCTTCACAAATATGGCTCGCGGGTTATGCGAGGAAAAGATGAGCAACCCGCCGTTCTTCAATATTCGATGGCATTCCTGCAAGCACCTGCGGCGCTGCGACTCCGGCAGTACATAGTCGATGGAGTTGAAGGCCATGACGACGGCATCGAAGGAAGCGTTCGTGAAGCACCCCAGGTCAGAGGCATCGAGTGTGCGAAAATCAAGCGTCGGAAACTTCTCCCGGCAGGTGCGGATCATCTCGTTGGCATAGTCGATGCCTACGTACCGCGAAGCCAGGCTGGAGAGGAGTGGGGTTGTACGACCGCCACCTACCCCGATGTCGAGTATGGCCATCCCAGGCTGAATGTAAGCTTGAAACAAGTATTTTTCGGAGGCTGTGAGATACGACAAGCTGGCATAGTGCAGAGCGACATCGGGCGCGTTGTAAATCCCCTGATTGAGAGCGCTCGCGGCAGCCATTCAGGCACCCACCGCTTCTCGGAGGCTGCGCCGCAGCTTATTGTGAAATCCGCAAACGTGGGCCTCGAACTCGGCAATCCCCATGTTCTGGGTCACGTGCACGCGAGGAAGCGCGAACCAATCGGACATTTGTCCATCTTCCGTGTTCAGAAACGCGCACTCATAGCCCGCCCGTTCCACCAGGAGGAGTTCCCGGGGGGAGATCGAACCGCGGTGCCCAAAGGGATAGGCGAATGCCCAGACTCTTCGACCGATCGCGCGTGCCAAATCTTCACGGCTCTTCACGATCTCCAACCACGCCATCTCATCAGAAGCGCGCGCCAGCAGCGGGTGTGAGATGGAGTGCGCTCCTACCGTGTGTCCGGCAGCGGTCAACCGATGCAGAGTGCCGCAATCCAGAACCGCGAAACGTTCCCTACCGCCTGGTGAGTTCAGTAACTTGAACTGCCAACCGGCTTCGACTCCAGTTTGCTCCTGCAGTTCTTCGAAGAAGGTGCGTCGAGCGTGGTCTTCCACGCCAGACAGGATCTCAACCAGCTTCCACCAGTTTCTTCTGCGAGATCGGGGATTGAACTCCACTACTTCACCACTCGCCAGCCGGATGCGGTGCTCCGTTCGGATTTGGCGAAGCAGCAGGTAAAGCTCCTCATGCCAAAGCATGGAAGGTTCTTGCAGATGAGCAGCCCCCGTGATAAAGAACAGGCACTGTACAGCAGACTCGTGAAAGATCGGCAGCATGTGAATCACATTCTGCAAGCCATCGTCACAAGTCAGGAGGACAGGATTGGGTGGCAGTTCCGAGTTACCGAGCCGCCAGTCAAGAAACTGCTCCGGTGAGATGACGTTGCAATACCGCCGCAGAAAAGCAAGTTGCCCGCGGAAGGAATCGATCGTCACCAAACTTCCATCGAGATCGGTATCGAGCGACTTGTAACCTGGAGGGGTCACTCCGTGATAGGTAACCACCACAGGCCCCTTGCGGACGGGAAATCTCAGGCACCCACTGTGAGCCAGCGTCGGGTAGATTACGCGTCTCAGCAACGGACTGATCACCCGCATCGCTTGCTCACCAAATCCCAGGAGACCGGGGTTCCACGTTCAATGTCGCGCGCAGCACAACCTGCCAGGACCTCTGGCAAATGTCGTGTGTGAAGCCCGTACCCGGGACGAATGGACCGCACATTTTCCGAAGTGAACGGCTCGCCTCGCTTGATGTCTCGAACTACGAACAGCGAGCGCCGAAAGGTGCGGCTGGACAGTTCCCGCTCGCACGGGCCAAACTGCACCACGCCCAAGGCGCATTCTGCTGTGCGAACGGCCTTCACCATCTCTTTGAATTCCGCCGGCTCGAGGGAGAAGGCGCTGTCCGGGCCCTCCATGGACCGCGAAAGCGTCAAGTGTTTCTCGATCACCGATGCACCCAGGGTCACCCCTGCTACAGGGACCACAATGCCCATCGTATGATCGGAAAGCCCAACCGGGACCGCAAACCTGTTCTGCATCGCGGGAATCGTTCTTAAGTTCATTTCGCCGGGAGTGGATGGGTAAGCGCTCGTGCACTTCAGCAGCACGATTTCGAGAGCACCTTCAGAACGGGCAGCACTCAAAGCCTCTTCGATCTCCTCGACCGAAGCCATGCCGGTGGAGATGAGCAGCGGTTTTCCGGTTCGTGCCAGGGCGCGGATCAGGGGAATGTCCACCAGTTCGAAAGAAGCGACCTTATGCGCAGGCACATCCATCTGTTCCAGAAACTCGATTGCGGAAACATCAAAGGGGGTGGAAAACAAATCCATGCCCATATCGTTTGCAACTTGCTTTAGCTTAGGTTGCCAATCCCATGGCGTGTAAGCACGTTGATACAAGGCGTGCAGGGTGGTTCCGTCCCAGACGGTGCCGCCCTTAATACGAAATTGCTCGCGGTCGCTTGCAATCGTGATTGTGTCCGCGGTGTAGGTCTGGAGCTTGACTGCGTCCGCGCCAGCATCCTTTGCAGCCTGGACGAGCTGCACGGCCTGATCGAAATCCTGGTGATGATTGGCGGAAAGTTCGGCGACGATGTAAACCGGATGACTTTGTCCAATCTTCCTTTCGCCGATGGTGATTTCCAGATTTTCAGTCATGTCGCAGATTCAATCGATGATGCCGTCAGCCCGGAGCCGAGTTTCGATTTCAGGGCGCGTCTTTTCCCACTCCTCGCGCAAGATTCCAACACACACCACGTCGTGCCATTGCCCCTGCTTCAAGATATGTTTACGCAGAACGCCTTCCTCGACAAAACCAAATCGCTTGTGCATCTTGATTACGGAGCGATTGAATCCCAGAACCTCTCCGCACAATTTGTTCAGGTTGAGCTCCGTGAACACATGTTGCAGCACAGAATATTCCGCAAAACTTCCAGCCCCTTTCCCGCGCGTATAGGGATCGAGGTAGTACGCCCAGTAACACCGGCGGTTGTGGCTGTCGATCTGCGAAATGCTCAGCAGGCCGATGGCTTCTCCATCGCCGGTGATGATCCAGAAGCGCGACGTGGCATCATTCAAGATGCGTGCAAACCAGCGTTCGTGCTCCATTTCCGTGATCTCGTGATCGGTATACATGTATTTCGCGATCTCGGGATGATTCCTCCAGGCCCTTACCAGGTCCTTGTCCTCCGTTCGCAAGTCGCGCAATCCGAACACTAGCGTTGCCCCACCGCGTGCGCCACTGGTTTGAGCAGACAATCCACCACCCGCGTGGCGCCATCACCGTCCACCAAAGACCGGGCGATGCTGCTCATATTCCTTCTCTTTTCAGAACAGAGGAGCAGGCCCGAGATTGGTTCTGCGAGGTCCTCTATGGTAAGGAGCGATACCTGTGTGGCAGCGCCTAAACGATCCAGGCAAGCGGCGGCGGCGCGCTGGTTCTCAGCGACTGGAATGATGACAGCCGGCAATGCCAGAAAGCACATTTCCCAGCAAGTCGAACCTGCAGCGGAAACCGCCAGGTCTGCCCACGCCATCAATCCTGGAAGATCATGGACCCGATGCAACAGTTCAAATCGCCCACCGTAACCAGATAAGACTTGCCTCAACGATTCATAGTGCGGATTGCTGCCCCCAATGACAACTCTGACTGTCATGTCGGCTGGAAGATTATTCAAGGCGTGAATCGCAGTCTCGGTGACGTTCTGGGGGTCACTCCCCCCCATGGTGACCAGGATCTTGCTTGCGATTTCCGGGATTGCACGCTTCCAGTCCCTCCAACCGGCAAACTCGCGGCGCAACATCGCGTAACGCAAGCCCAACAGCAGTTCCGTCCGGGGCGCGCGTTGCTGGTACAAATCGCTGGTTGCATGCACATTTTGATTGAGCACGAGGTCCGCCGAATAGCGGCCGGCGTGTCCGTTATCGTCCACAAAGAGCAGTTCGAGATTCGCGGCCTTGATCCACTCCTGGTAGGCGCCGCCAAATCGGTAACCGTCCACCACGACCCACTCTGCCCGGAGGGAGCGCGCCAGTCGCGCTACTTCTGCGGCATCGTCCTGGCTTCCAACCTCAGACTGAATCTGATGAATCTCGCACCCCTCGCGTGAGAGCCGCCCGCGTAATGCGGGATCCGATTCCGCCATCGCAAACGTGCAACGACCTCCAGCATCCTGCCAGGCCTGAGCCAGCGCCAGGCATCTCATGACATGGCCGGTTCCAATCGCCACCCCAGCATCCGCACGAATGATCAAAGTCTTCGGCATCACGACGCAACCATCGGCTTCTGCTGAATGTGGGCATTCAATTCTGCCAGTTCCGGATGCTGCTCCATGACCCGGACCGCCTCACGCCAGGTGAAATCATCCCTGTTGTTGAAATAGGAGTAGATGGCCTTCAGTAGCACTAGGTCCTCCAGGGTGTCGAGAGTCCATCGCAGCCGTGAATAGTCATCCGCGCCTGTCAGAAACGCTAGCCGAAATTTTCGTGGGTGTTCGTAGAAATATGGCGTCACATGCTCGCGCTGATGCGGACTTTGAGCCTCGCTCCAGGCTCGGGCTAGCGCGTCGAAGGTGAAGACCTCGGTATCGAGACCTCGAGGAAAAGTGCGAGGAGAGCAGTTGCTAACATATTCCGCGCGGCCTGCGTGAAACTTCTCGACAACGGCATCTACAACGTCCGGATCAATTAAGGGGCAGTCGGAGGTGATGCGGACCACGACCTCCGCGCTCTCGGCCAGAGCGCATTGGTAATAGCGATCCAGAACGTCGTATTCGGAACCGCAAAAACACGCGACTTCGATCTGTTCGCACGCTCTTAGGATGGGCTCGTCCCTTGCCGAATCGGTAGCGGCAACTATGATTTTTGACAGCGTCGAGGACCGCTGCAGGCGCCGGACTACTCGTTCCAGCACCGGCCGGCCTCCCATGTCCATCAGGACCTTCCCCGGAAGTCGTGTGCTGCCCATCCGCGCCTGGACGATCGCAATGACATTCATGGCTTTATTTCTTTTCAAGCAGGAACATGGAATCCACATTCTCGCTATTGACGTACGGCAAGCGTTGTTCCATCAGAAGTTGCAAATCCGGGAACCGCCCCAGATATTCCCGCGCGTAATCCATCTTCCAAAGCAAGGCACTGTGCCCGCGGTAGTCAACTTCGGTAGCTTGCGCCGCGTAGTACTCCGATCCAAGAATGAACCTCCGCGAGCAGCGGTAGATTTCTCCTAACGCGATAGGGAGGTCCTGCGGGGAAATATGGATCAGCACTCCGGAGGTATAGACGAGGTCGAAGTACCCGTCTTGGAAAGGCAAGGCAAACGCGCTTGCGCGGAGAAAATTGATATTCTGCGCGCGTGATTTGGCAACCTCCAGCGCTCGCTCCTGGACGTCGATCCCGTACAGATTTTGATATCCGAGTCGTTGTAATAGACGCAACTGGTTTCCAATATTGCAGCCGACCTCCAGAATGCGCGCCTCAGCAGGCACCACCGAAAAGAAAACACGGTTCAGTTCGGTTCTGCTTTGGCCATAGTTCCTGGCCCAGAGCTCGTCCACTTGTTCAGGCGTAAAGTTATTACGCTCGGTGTACTCCAGGCCGAACTGTCCGGCCCACTGGCTGACCTGAGGAGTTTGTAGCGCATTCGGCATTTGACGGCTCTCCGCGCTGCTTTGGTCCGCTAGATGGCAAAGCAGTGAATGACCTTCTGTACCGCTTCCACGACGTCGTCGACATCTCTATCCGTCATGCTATGAAACATGGGCAAGCTGATCACCTGTCCAGACGCAAGCTCTGCGATCGGAAACTCGCCGCCACGATAGCCAAACTTGGTTCGGTAGTAGGAATGCAAATGGACAGGCGGGTAGTGAACATTCGCCCCGATGTTCTCGGCGCGCAATGCGCGAAGAATATCGTCCCGTCCGGCGCGGAGGTGCTCCGTTTGCACACGGATCGGATATAAGTGCCACGCCGGACTCGCGTCATCCCGCACTACAGGCAAGGTCAACCCCGTACAATGTCGAAAAGCAGAAGTGTAATGCGCGGCAATTTCGCGTCTTCTCGCCAGGTTTGACTCCAATCTTCCGATTTGTGCCAGGCCCAGCGCGCAGGCAATATCAGGCAATCGGTAGTTGAAGCCGAGAACCACCATGTCGTAGGACCACTTGCCTTGAGACTCTCGCTGGCGCGCGTCGCTGCTGATGCCATGATTTCGAAAACGGCGAAGGGCGTCAGCGTATCGAGGATTCTCGGTCGCAACCATGCCGCCTTCGCCCGTAGTGAGGTGCTTGACGGGATGGAAGCTGAAGACGGTCATATGACAGAGGCTTCCAACCTTCCGGCCCCGATGTTCCGCTCCCAGAGCGTGACAGGCATCCTCGATGACAACCAGTCCTCGCTTCTCGGCCATGTCCAGGAAAAGGTCAAGTTCCGCGGGATGCCCGGCATAGTCCACCGGGAGGATCGCCCGCGTGCTTGGCGAGATCCGCGATTTCACTTGTTCGGGGTCGAGATTCAAAGTGTCGGCGCGGACATCGGCGAACACCGGCCTTGCCCCCTGATACAGCACACAATTCGCGGTGGCGGCAAACGTCAGCGGAGTCGTAATGGCTTCATCGCCAGGCTGAAGACCAGCCGCGAATGCCGCGGCGTGAAGCGAGGCCGTGCCCGAACTGAAGCTGATTGCGTGTTTTGCGCCAACAAACCCCGCGAAGGCGTTCTCAAATTCCTCCACCTTGGGACCGGTCGTCAACCAATCGGATTGCAGGGTATCCACGACAGCTTGGACATCGCTTGCTTCAATAGACTGGTGGCCATAAGGCAAGTATGTTCTGCGGACGGGAGTTCCCCCGTGCAAGGCGAGTAATTCCCGGCTGAGGGAGATCGAACTCATGCTCAGGCCCCGGCGCGCTCGACCAGCCGAAATTTCGCCGACCTCGACGATCCGGTGTCAATCAACTCGTGCAACTCTTCGGAGGTTAGCCAGCGCGGGTTGCAATCGCTGGTGTATCGGAAGCCATCGCGCAGGGGAACGGCAGTCTTCCAGTTCTCCTTGCGCCACCAGGAATGATTGGGTTGAATCACGTACATGTCCGGTAGCTCGACTGCATGCCGTGCTTCATCTTCTGAAACCAGCACCTCGTGCAACTTTTCGCCTGGCCGGATGCCCACATATTCAACCTGGCAATCGGGTGCGATCGCCTCCGCCATCTCTACCAATTTCATGCTTGGAATTTTCGGGACGAAAATCTCTCCTCCGTGCATTCCTTCAATGCAACGGACCACAAACTCAACCCCTTGCTCGAGGGTCAGCCAGAAGCGGGTCATGCGCGGATCCGTAACTGTGATCTTGCCTCGCTTGCGTTGCTCCTGGAACACAGGGATCACGCTTCCGCGGCTCCCCACCACGTTTCCATAGCGCGCGCAACTGAAGCGCGTATCTTGGCCACCAGCATAAGAGTTGGCCTGGACGAACATCTTCTCGGCGCAAAGCTTGGTTGCGCCATAGAGGTTCACCGGATTGACTGCCTTGTCGGTGCTGAGCGCCAGGACGCGCTGCACGCCCTTGTCGATGGCGGCGTCAATTACGTTCCGTCCGCCCATGATGTTGGTCTGAATGGCCTCGAACGGGTTGTACTCGCAAGCGGGAACCTGCTTGAGCGCGGCCGCATGAACCACAACAGTAACCCCCGAGAAGGCGCGCTGCAGGCGCTGAGGGTCGCGTACATCCCCGATAAAGTAACGCAGGCTGGGATGATCGAAGCCCGCGGTCCGCATATCGTGCTGTTTCAATTCGTCGCGGCTGAAGATAATGAGCTTCTGTGGACGATACTCGCGCAACATGATGTCCACGAACTTCCTGCCGAAGGACCCAGTACCGCCTGTAACCAGCACAACCTGCTCGGACCAGTTCATTCCGCATGCCTCTGAACCCGGAATTTTTCGCCACACGAACCGCACGGGCGGTTCGAACCCCTCGGACGAATCACTTCGGTGGACTTACGGCGCAGTATAACGAAGTTCTTTCCTAATGCTCCGCTTGGTTTTGCACAAAACGCCCGCTGAACCACGGCAATCAAGTCCAGGCAGTGGATCCCGATGCTAAGATGTGCGCAATCTTAAGGACATTTGTGTGTTCGCACGATGCCTCTCGCGCTGAGGCGAGGGCAGGGTTCGATTCTTGCGAGTCTAGGAGCACTAATGGATTCAGGACCACTGATTCCGGCAAATGGTCAGCCATTACGCGAGATACAGCTCGATTTTAGCCGCCAGGCTGGACAAGGCCTCTACCCTGCTCCTTCGACCCACGACTCGATTCTTCGCGAGTATCTGCGGGTTCTGATCAAGCGCAAGTGGGTGGTAGCGTTCAGCTTGGTCTTGATTTTCTCGTTAGTCGCGATCGCGACTCTTCGCAGTACGCGAATTTATGAAGCTTCCGGCAGCATTGCCATCAACAAGGCCGACCCGACGATCGTGAATTTCAAGAGCGATGGCAACGGCGCTGCCGATTTCTACGACCCCGCGGACCTGGACACCGAAGTCAGCATTCTGCGCAGCGACCTGCTTGCCCTACAGGTCATCAAGCAGCTCAACCTCGACAAACGTCCGGAGTTTGGCGGGCATGGTGAAGCTCCCACCTCGTCGCTGGAATTGACAACGAACGAACTGCAACCCGATTCCGCTGCGGCCTCGGCGGTACTCGGCGCGTTCAAGGGCAACGAGCGCATTGCGCTACGACCGAACACCAGAATCATCGACATTCACTACCGCAGCGCGGACAAGGAACTCTCTGCTCGGGTGGTGAACGCGCTGATGAACACCTATATCGAGCAGAACTTCAAGACGAGATTTGAGTCCACGATGCAGGCCTCGGACTGGCTCTCGAAGCAGTTGGTGGATCTGCAGATGAAAGTGGAAACAGCGCAGGAGAAGTTGGTTAATTATCAAAAAGAACATGAGATCCTGGGAATCGACGAAAAGCAGAACATCACCACGGCAAAGCTCGATGAACTGAACAAGGAGTTGACTGCGGCCGAATCGGAGCGGATGGAGAAGGAGTCGATTTATTCGCTGGTGCAGTCCGCAGATTCCGACGCAGCCGCGGCTGCCGCCATTGGCGCCGAGAACATCGGGGGAAGTCCATCCTCCAGCTCGCTGCTGGAGAAACTCCGTGAACAGCAAGCCGACCTGAGAATCCAGGTCGCGCAGCTCAGCACTCAGTTCGGTCCTGCCTATCCCAAGGTCAGCCAACTCACCAATCAACTCAAAGAGATCGATGCGCAGATCCAGTTGGAACGGAAGAAGGTGGCTGCCCGGATCCGCGGCGAGTACATGGCTGCTTCTCAGCGTGAAAACATGTTGCGAGCGGCCATGGATAGGCAGAAGCAAGAGGCGAATAAGCTCAACGAAAGCGCAATTCAATACAGCATTTTGAAGCGGGACCTGGAAACCGACCGGACCCTTTACGAAGGTCTCCTGGAGAAGCTCAAGGAAGCGGGAGTCACCGCCGGTCTGCGCTCGAATAACTTCCGCATCGTGGATGTAGCCCGCGTTCCGATGCAACCTGCCGAGCCCAACGTACCCAGAAATCTGTCCTTCGCGCTCGCCTTGGGACTTACCACCGGAATCGGCTTGGCTTTCCTATTGGAAGGCATCGACAACACCGTGCGCACCCCGGAACAGGCGCAAGCCATTTCAGCGTTGCCTTCCCTGGGTATGATTCCCCTGGGATCCAAGTCATCCGCTGAAGCAGCAGCGGGCAAGAAACTGGTCCTGGCATCCTCCAAGGAAGCAGTCGAGTTGGTTACGCAATCGCGGCCCCAGTCCCAGATGGCGGAGTCGTATCGGGCCTTGCGTACTTCCCTGCTGCTGACGTCGTTAGGAGCACCGCCAAAAACCATTCTGGTGACCAGCGCTCTTCCCCAGGAGGGCAAGACCACGACCAGCATCAATACGGCAATCGTGCTGGCACAAAAAGGGACCCGGGTTCTGCTGATCGACGCGGACCTTCGCCGGCCCAGCATACACAAGACCCTGGGTATGGGGCCCCGGACCGGCCTGAGCAACGTGCTGACCGGAAATGCGACTTTGCAGCAGGCGACGGTGCGGTCCTCGATCCTCCCAAGCCTGTTTGTGCTGCCCGCAGGTACTCCACCGCCAAATCCGGCGGAGTTGTTGGCCTCGTCGCAGATGAAAGACGTACTCGCCGAACTCCGCGAGCAGTATGATCACATCGTGGTGGACACGCCCCCAACGCTGTCAGTCACTGATGCCGTTGTCATGTCCACCCGCGCCGATGCAGTGGTGCTGGTCATTCGCTCGGGACAAACTACCAAGCAGGCGCTACGGCGTGCTCGCGATCTGCTGATGCAGGTGAATGCGCGCGTATCGGGGGTGTTGCTGAATGCGGTCGATCTCACATCTCCCGACTATTACTACTATTACGAATACCAAGGCAAATACGGATCTCGCTATTACCAGGAAGACGAACTGACCGATCCGGTATCTACAGCGACGGGCGACTAGGTTTCACGGAGGACCCCAGCTGAGCAAGATGCAAATCTCACTTCAGTCTCCGGGGAGGAAGAGATGTTTCCTGGCAGCTTCCCTGCTGGCCGCCATGGCGATGGTTGGCCTTGCTACGACCGAACTCCTCGCTGATTGGTGCTTCAATCGGCCCGGCCGTGAGAATCTGGAGCGCGCCGTTCGGCTGCGACCGGACAATGCCGAATACTTCGACCGGCTTGGGCGGCACTACACGCTGATTGAATTTTCTCCGGGACAAGCCATCGCCGCCTATCAGACCGCAGTTGCTCTGAATCCATACAAGTCACGTTACTGGCTTCATCTCGCCGACCTATACCAGGAGATCAGCGACACGCCCCATCAGCGGGTTGCCTTGGAACATGCTCTGGCCGCCGATCCGCACAATCCCGAGGTAGCATGGCAGGCGGCGAACTTGTTTGCAGGCACCGATTCCCTGCGATCTCTGGAACAACTCCGTACCGTTCTTGAGGGTGTTCCTCAGCTTGCTCCGGCTGCACTTGCCCTTGCGTGGCGCCTTAGTCCTGACATCGACCGGGACCTCAAGCAAGTCATACCTGCGGATGCAAGAACCTACTGCGAATTCCTGGACCTCTTGATGGTCAGAAAGGAGAGCATTGCCGCCCAGAAGACATGGAACGCCCTGGCTAGCCTTCAACAACCAATCGAGCGGCAAACGGTTTTCGACTACATCCGATACTTGATCTCCCAGTCGCAAGTAGATCAGGCCGCTGCAGTGTGGCGGCAAGCCGGAAGCCTGTCCGGCCTTGCCGCGTATCAGCCTAGTCAGCAAAACCTGATCGTCAACGGAGATTTCAATCTCGATGTGCTGAACGGCGGATTTGACTGGCTTTACAACAAATCGAAGGATGTAAGCCTTGCGCTGGACCCGATCGAGGTCTTCCTGGGACGACGCTCTCTGAAGATCAAGTTTGACAGCCGCTCTCTCGACGATGCCGGCATTCGCCAACTCATCCCCGTAAAGGCAAACACCAGCTACATCTTTTCCGGATATTTCAAAGCCACGGACATCGAAGGCGCCGGCGGCCCGCGGATCGTTTTGCAGGACGGCTATAACGAAACTCTCTGTTTTGCGAGCGAACCCATGAAGGACACCGAGGATTGGAAGCAGATCAGCGGCAATTTCTCGACTGGACCGCAGAGCAAACTTCTGGTGTTACGCGTGCAAAGACTGCCCGCGGGCAGTCCGATCCGGGGAGAACTCTGGATCGACAATCTGAGTCTGAGGCCGGCGTCTGAATGAATGCCGTTCTGAACTCGGCGTTGGCCGCACCCCTTGAAGCCAGAGGTATTCGCAATAGTCCGCGATCGAAGCTACAACCGATTGTGTTCTACGGCACGTTCGCACTGCTGCTGTTTGGACCACTGGCATTCGGTGCAGTGGATCCATGGGCGATATTCCTGATCGAATCCGGATCGGCTGCGCTGCTCCTGGTCTGGGTCTTGCAACAAATTCAGCAGCAAGAGTTGCGGATCACTCCCAATCCCGTGTTTGCGCCGATGTGCGCGTTCGCGATACTGATCGCGTTTCAGTATCTCGCACACCTGACGGCATATCGTTACGCCACCAGCACGGCGATGTTGCTGCTTTGTGCGCAAGGATTGCTTTGCTTTCTTGCAGTCCAGACCTTACACAGAACACCCCAGGCAAACCGCCTCGCGATTATCTTTTCAGCTTACGGGTTTTCATTAGCCTGCTTCGCCATTTTGCAGAGTCTCAGTTCGACGGGAAAGATTTACTGGTACCGCGAACCCCACGGAGGCTGGCCATACGGCCCATACGTCAATCACAATCACTATGCCGGGTTAATGGAGTTGCTGGTCCCGATTCCGCTGGTGTTGTCGCTGACCCATTTTGTTCACGGCAGAACGAAAGCTGTGGCCGCTTTTGCGGCCGCTGTTATGGCGGCCTCAATCTTTCTCTCGGGTTCCCGCGGAGGCATGGCGGCGTTGGCAGTGCAGATGGCTTTGCTGACTACGATTCTGATTCGGCGAAAGGCAAAGGCCAGGAACACAGCGCTCGCAATCGCTCTCTTCGCGGTGGTGATGGTTGGAGTCCTGGCCTGGATTGGCGGGGGCGACTTGACCAGGCGAATGAGCACTATTCACTCCGATGCCAGGGCAGAGATCTCCGGCGGAACTCGTATGAACATAGACCGCGACGGGATCCGGATGTTTGCTCGCAAGCCGATTCTCGGTTGGGGCCTGGCCACATTCCCGGAAGTCTTCCCGCAGTTCCGTACCTTCTATACCGATTTTTACGTAAATGCCGCGCACAACGACTATTTGCAGCTATTGACGGAAACCGGAATCCTCGGGTTTGGGACAATGATCTGGCTGCTGATGGCAACCTATCGCGGTGCGGTTCGAAAACTGGCGAATTGGCCCTCAGACACGAACGGCGCCGTAGCCTTGGCGGCGATAATTGCAGTTACTGGATTACTCGTGCACAGCCTGGTGGACTTCAATCTTCAAATACCCGCCAATGCCACACTCTTCTACGTGCTGTGCGCGATCGCCGCCATGGACCCGCAGTTTGGCAGATCGCGGAGACGGTCAAGAACAGACCCGATCACTGAAATGGTAACGCACTAGAAGCGGGCGGTGCGCCCTTAGGGCAGGACCCGAAAGCGCGGATTCGATCGGTAAACCTCACTTTCGTCGGAACCCCATCCAGCATGGCAGGAATCGGCGGCATTGGTTTTCCCTTCTCCACCAGTATGACCACCGCAGCCTGTCCAGGAACGTCGCTCGCTCCAACCCCTACTCCAATCACGGTGTGGTCTTTCATTAATTCAGACGCATGGTTTTCTTTCGCCGCAATCGCGCGCAGCATCTCTGGATCCGACGGATGAAATATGCTGGCTGCTTGCAGAGCCGCAGTACCTGTACAGGCAGACACAGCGTGTGTAGCACCGCCTACAATCGTGGGCTGCACTCCCTTGGAATCTGCAAGAGCAGTCAGCACATCCTGAATGGGGTTGGCGACTGTGTCGCTGGAAGAACCCGCGTAGAGCAATCCGACAGCTTGCGCGGTCTGAGCATCCACGATCAGCGACCCCGAGTCTCCTGCTGCGCTGAAAGTCGAGCTGAGAATATCGATCTGGTTGGAATACTGCACGGTGAAGGCGACTGCGCTGGACCCGCAGGAAGCGTCATAGTCTACGTCAACCAGCATCTGAAAAGCCCCGATCGAACCGCACGTGAGTCCCGTCGTCCTTCCGCTTTTTGCGACCGCCATTCCGACAGTCGGTGTTCCCGGCGTACTCGCCGGTGCGGCCGGTTGTGCCAGGCCGTTGCTGACAGCCCCCAGCTGCAGTATCGCCCCTGTCGTATCCACCTGGTTGCTGACGATCTGGGCAATGGCGGTATCGGCCAGCGCGCTGTAAAGAGGCGGATTCCCGCCGCTAATCAAGTTCGATTCAAGTTTCGCGAATTGCGTCAGGTTGGCGACCGTCTGCCCGGGATTGCAATTGGTGTCAACCAGGCCGGGTTGCGTGACCGGGTCGCCGATCGTGCCCTTGTCACTTTTGGCGAGCACGTGATTGTTGCTGAGAACGAAAAAGGAGCTACCGCGCTTGACCAGCGCTCCCAGGGTTCCCGAGCAGCAGAAGTTGCCGCTCGTATCCCTTGAATTCCCTCCTGAAGTCCCGAGCTTGATGGGAGCATTCTGCATCGCCTGGTTCACGCTGGGACCACCGGCCGTGAGGATGCAACTTGCGCTTCCCGATTGAGTCGGGTCGGCTTGCGAGGTGGCAGTAATGGAAATGTTCGGATCACTCGGAATCGCAGCCGGGGATGTGTAGACCGCCGAGTTCCCTCCAGCACCCACAATGGTTCCCAGTTGGGTATTCCCGCCCGGAACTCCGCTCACGCTCCAATCAACGCCGGTATTGCTTGTGCCCGTGACAGTGGCATTGAAGTTGGCCTGTTGCCCGCCAATATTGAGCGACGCAGAGCTTGGCGAAACCGCCACTCCAATGGTGATGGTCGCGGTCGCGGTTGCCATCTTGGTGGTGTCCGCCTGCGCGATGGCCGTAATGGTAACCGTCGCGGGCGATGGAATCGTGTCTGGTGCAACGTAGTCGCCAGAAACGATCGTGCCCACCGTGGCGTTTCCTCCAGTGACGCCGCCAGCCTGCCAAGTCACGGCTCCATTCGTGGTGCCGGTCACGATGGCGGTAAAGAAATGGCTGCTCCCTGCCGGAACATTCACCTGGGTTGGCGAATTGATGGCGATCTGCACCGCTGAGGCCCTTGGCGCGGGAGAGTTCGAACCCCCACCGCAACCTGCCAATGCGAGCAATGCGACCAGCGGAAGTGTTACAAGGAGGCGAGGAAAATTTCTCATTCCGGAACTCAAAGTGACTAAGATTTTAATGCAACTAGGCATGGGAAAAACTGCTGGAAGAACATCTTTGTGCGGAACACATACCGCTTCGGAACTAGGCAGGTCCTCTCCCGGGTAACAAAACCGCAAGTGTTAGCGGGTAGGGCTGATCGGGTCATCCCCTCGCGTATAAACCCAAACCGCCACTCCGGTGATCGCACCGGCTCCGACCAGAATTGCGCCAGTCGAGTTCATAATGCTTCCGGTCGCGGCAACCGCGGCTCCTCCCCTTCTTTTCTTCTTCTTATTCGGGTCCTGCGACTCATCTCGCGTAGTCTGCTGGCCTTGTGCCAGAGTACTCGTCTGTTTACCGTCGTCAACCCTCAAATCACCTTTTCTTGCAATGATTTGCACGGTTCCATCCGTATCTGCGACGTCAAACTCGGTCCAATCGCTTGAAAGCGGAGTCACCTTGACATCGCCAGCCTGGGTCCTCATTCCCTTCGAAGTCACCACCCTTACAGTGCCATGTTCCAACCCGACTGCCTCTCCCTCGAACTTCACCAATGAGTCTGACAGGACCAGTATTCTGGAACCAGTGGCATTGATGTTCACCGTAGATTCAGGCGTGGTCTGAACCAGATCGCCCGGAAAAACTGCGGACGAGTCGGGGACGCTGGCTCCATTGATCCACGCCGCTCCCTTTGCATACAGCATGGCAGGGGTGACATCAGCCGCCATCAGGGAAACGGGAAAAGCGATGAGCAGTAACCAGCATAGAACCTTGCGAACATGACTCGCATCCATAAGCAACTCCGAGTGAGAGAAAGGCTGGATGATCGTATCCAGCAAGCCCTTGGCGGTCAATAACCTTCATTGCACCTGCCTACTGTTATGACGTGACCTCCCGCGGAGTGCGCAAACGGGTACTGCCGCGTGCGTCCGGAATACAAAGGCGAAAGTTTTGCGAAAGATAAAATTACCGATAAAATGTCGCGAGTGTCTCACCCCGCTACATTTCAGCAATGGGCGCACCCCCTGGTTCAGGATTGGTTTGTGCGCCGCTTCGGCACGCCGACCGAACCGCAGGAGCAGGGCTGGCCGCATATTCTTGCTGGACATACCACGTTAATCTCTGCCCCCACGGGTTCCGGCAAAACCTTGGCTGCGTTTCTCGCTTGTATTGACAAGCTGGTGAGGAAAGCCCTGGCAGGAGACCTTCAGGACCGGACTGAGGTCCTGTACGTTTCTCCCTTAAGAGCGCTTGGAAACGACATTCAGAAGAACCTCGAAGTGCCGCTCGGCGAGATTCTCCAGATGGCTGGCGAACGCGGCCTATTGATGCCGGGAATCCGCACCGCCGTCCGTACCGGTGACACACTCATGCATGAGCGGCGTGCCATGCTCAAGCGACCTCCGCATATCCTGGTCACGACGCCGGAGTCGCTCTACATTTTGCTGACTGCCGAAAGCAGCCGGGTGATCCTGCGCGATGTACAGACGGTCATTATCGACGAAATTCACGCCGTCGCCGATGACAAGCGCGGCGCTCACCTGGCGATCTCGCTGGAGCGTCTGGAGGAACTGACGCATTCCCGCCCGGCCAGAATCGGGCTATCGGCAACGCAGAAGCCAATTGAACTGGTCGCACACTTCCTTACTGGCAACAACCGGCCGGCTCCGGTGGTGGTCAACGTGGGCCACCGCAGAAAGTTGGACCTCGCGGTTGAAGTTCCGGGCTCGCAACTGGGCCCTGTCGCCTCCAATGAGATGTGGGAGGAAATCTACAACCGCATTGTGGAGTTGGTGGAGCAGAACCGCTCGACGCTTGTATTCGTGAATACGCGCCGCATGGCAGAGCGCATTTGCCATCGTTTAGCCGAACGGCTGGGCGAAGACCATGTTGCAGCCCATCATGGAAGCTTGTCGCGGAAGCTCCGCCTGAATGCCGAGGAAAAGCTCAAGACCGGCAAGATCAAAGCGCTAGTGGCGACCGCGTCACTGGAACTGGGAATCGATGTCGGCACCGTCGACCTGGTGATCCAGATTGGCTCACCGCGATCGATCGCGGTGTCGCTGCAGCGCGTCGGCAGGTCAGGTCACTGGCGCGGGGCAATTCCGAAGGGTCGCTTCTTCGTCACCACTCGCGATGAATTGCTGGAGTGCGCGGCGCTGGTCCGGGCAATCCGGCAAGGCGAGTTGGATCGGCTGATGATTCCCGATTCCCCTCTCGACATCCTGGCACAACAGATTGTCGCCTCTTGCGCGGTCGAGGAGTGGGATGAGGACCGCATGTTTTCCCTGCTGCAGCGAGCCTACCCCTACCGTGGTCTGACCCGGGCAACCTATGAGCGCGTCCTCGAAATGCTGTCGGAAGGCATTGCCGCCCGTCGCGGCCGCTACGGGGCATACATCCATCGCGACCAGGTCAACAGGAAGTTGCGCGCGCGGCGCGGAAGCCGGCTGGCGGCCATCACCAGCGGCGGCGCCATCCCGGAAACCGCGCTGTTCACCGTGGTAGCCGAGCCCGAAGGTGGAATTGTGGGAACTCTCGACGAAGATTTCGCCGTCGAGAGCAGCGCCGGCGACATCATGCTTCTCGGGAATACCTCGTGGCGCATTCGCCGGGTTGAAGGCAAATCGGGACGCGTGCTGGTCGAAGATGCTCACGGGGCGCCCCCCACTGTCCCTTTCTGGAGGGGTGAAGCTCCGGCGCGCACCGAAGAACTATCCGACAGCGTTGGAGACATCAGAAGAAAGATCAGCGAGATGCTGCCGGGAATTTCCCCGGTTGGGGATTGGCGAAGTCATCCACTCATTGCCCAGACTGCAAGCTGGTTAAAAGACGAATACGGGCTGGATGATTCCGGAGCGGAACAGGCGATCGAATACGTGCTGCAGGGCCGAGCCGTGCTGGGCGCCGTTCCTACCCGCGATACCATCATTGCCGAGCGCTTCTTCGACGAAGGCGGAGGAATGCAGTTGGTGATCCACGCTCCGTTTGGCGGCAGGATCAATAAGGCATGGGGACTGGCTCTGCGCAAGCGATTCTGTCGAAGTTTCAATTTCGAATTGCAAGCCGCAGCTACCGACAACGGCATCAACATCGCATTAGCCGAGCAACATAGTTTTCCGCTGGCCGATGTCTTCAACTATCTCAGCCCTGAGACTGTTCAGGCCGTACTGGAGCAGGCCGCGCTCGCCTCTCCCATATTCGGAACGCGCTGGCGCTGGGATGCAAATCGCTCTCTGGCCCTGTTGCGATTCCAGGGCGGCAAGAAAGTCCCAGCGCAGATTCAACGCATGCGGTCGGATGACCTGTTGGCTTCGGTCTTTCCGGACGTGGCGGCCTGCCAGGAGAACATCGAGGGTGACATCAAGATTCCCGATCACCCGCTGGTCAATGAAGTCATGAAGGACGTATTGACCGAAGCCATGGACGTGGACGGACTGAAGGATGTGCTGCGTCGGATCGAGCAAGGAAAAATTCGCTGTATCGCGGTGGACACCCCGGTCCCCTCACAGTTCTCGCACGAGATTTTGAACGCCAACCCGTATGCATATCTTGACGATGCTCCTCTCGAAGAGCGACGGGCCCGCGCGGTCGAGATGCGCCGCGTGTTACCCGAATCCGTGCTGGAAGAAGTTGGCAAGCTTGACGAGGCAGCGATTGCGCAGGTCAGGGCCGAAGCATGGCCCGATGTTCGCGATGCCGATGAATTGCACGACGTGCTGCACACGTTGATTGCATTGCCCGAGAAGGAGGCGAGCGGCGATCTGTGGAAACGCTTCTTTGCGGAGTTGGAGTTTGAGAATCGCGCGCGACGGGCCCGCGTCGGGGAGTCTTGTTACTGGGTTGCGGTGGAGCGCGGAAGGCTCTTTTCGGTGCTCTTCCCTGAAGCGCAATTCGAGGAAGCTCTGCCGGTGCTGGATATCCCGGTTCCCTCGTATGATGAAGCTGTTCTGAGCCTGGTGTCAGGTTGGATGACGCACAGCGGGCCGGTGGCGGCCCACCAGTTGAGCTCCAAGCTCGACATTCCATCCCATGAGATTGACAAGGCGCTGCTTCGGATGGAGGCCACCGGGAGCATCTTGCGCGGGCGCTTTACCAGCGGCCCGGCCGAGTTGCCCTCCGAGGGACAGCTCCTGGCGACGAACGCATCACGGCTCGAGTGGTGTGAGCGGCGCTTGCTGGCCCGCATTCATCGCCTGACAGTTTCAACCTTGCGCAAGCAGATTGAGCCGGTTAGCGCTGCGCAATTCATGCGCTGGCTGCTGCAATGGCAGCATGTCGCTCCGTCAAGCCAGGTGCAAGGGGAGCGTGCCACACTCGACATTCTGCGCCAGCTCCAGGGGTTCGAGATTCCGGCCAATGCGTGGGAGAGCCAGATTCTGCGACAGCGCATCGCCAACTATGATCCCGAGTGGATCGATCAGTTATGTCTGACTGGCGCAGTGGGATGGGGACGACTGTCGCCGCACCCGGCGACGCTTGAAGGCGCAGTTCCGGGAAAACGGCGGGTCGTCCCCACCAGCGTAGCCCCCATCACCTTTTTCGTGCGGGAGGAGTCGGACTGGATGCTGCCCAGGCATCCTGCCTCTGAGTCAAGCGAAGTGCGCGGACTAAGTCCGGCCGCGCAGCAGGTCCTCGATCTGTTGCGCCAACGAGGGGCCTCCTTCTTTGCCGACATCGTGCGCTCAACCAGGCTTTTGAAGTCTGAGGTCGAGACCGCGCTCTGGGAACTCGTGGCTGCCGGCATCGTCACCGCCGATGACTTCGACAACCTGCGTTCGTTGATTGATCCCCGGCGCCGCATCGGGCCTCGCCTGTCACGGCCACGCAACCGGGGAGGGCGATGGGCCCTGCTTTATGCGGACGCGACTGATGATCGTAGTCGCGCCGTTGAAGCCACCTGCTGGATGTTATTGAAACGTTATGGCATTGTCTTCCGCGACCTGCTGGCCCGGGAAAGCAATCTTCCGAAGTGGCGCGAACTGCAGATCGGCTTTCGGCGTCTTGAGGATCGCGGCGAGATTCGCGGCGGACGTTTTGTGGATGGCTTCTTAGGAGAGCAGTTCGCATTGCCGGTTGCTGTCGAGTCTGTGCGCGCAGCCAGGAAGCTGCAAGTCTCCGGCGAGACGATTTCAATTTCGGCCGCCGATCCGCTGAACCTGGTCGGTATCGTGGTGCCGGGTGAACGCGTGCCCGCAATCTCCGGGCGCACTGTGACTTTCCGCGATGGTGTGGCAGTCGCTCGGGAGCAGGCAGAGACTGAGACGTGGGCGGCAACGGGAAACTGAGTTCCTGTCCCGAGTTCTTGCCAGAAAAGTACCGCTAAAATCATTCGGGAACCTGATGAGGGGGTCCCTTCAGGTTCCCGATGAGCACTGCCTAGCGAAACCTCTCGAAAGCGCTTCCCCCATCGCTTTTGCCAGGCCAGCTGTACTTTATTCGTATGCAAAAGGGGCACCAATCGCGGTGGACCTTCCCGGTTCGGAGAAAATGCGCTAAGCTGCTGAATCCTGGGCCTCTCCTCAGGGATCGCTTCCCGAAATTAAACTTTGAGAAAGATTTTGCACTATCCGATCGGATAGCCGTCTATCTGTTCGGATATTGGAACGAAGCGGATTGCACTCTGTTTGCACACCTTCGTTTGTGTTAGACAATTCTGAACGAGGACCTGTGAATCCAAGATTGGTTGTAGTCGCCGGGCCCATGAAAGAGTCGACGCTGGCGCTTCCCGACCGCGAAGTGCCGATTGGACGGGACCCGTCAAATCTGGTCTCGATCAGCGATCCCTCCCTATCCCGCCGTCACTGCGTTCTCGTCCCGCACGCAGGCAGCTATGCCATTCGCGACCTCGACAGCCGCAACGGCACGTTCGTGAACGGGCTGGTCGTGAAAGAAACTGTGCTGAAGCATGGAGACCAGATTTCGGTCGGCGACTCGGTTCTGATGTTCCTTCTCGAGGAGGAAGGCGATCACCCTTCCAGCGGACGCGTCGAATTTGAAGACAGCGTCACACACGCCACCGCGCAACTTCGTCCCCAGGACGTTCTGTATCTCCAGCCCGACCTGATCCTGAGCGAATTACCGGCAGCATCCCGCCTGGGCAGGAACCTGGCCGCATTGCTGAAGATCAGCCGCATGGTGCATGCGCTCCACAACCTGGAGGAATTGCAGGAACAGATTCTGAACTCGATTTTCGAGGTAGTTCCAGCTGAGCGCGGGGCAATTCTGCTCGACGGCAAGGGCGGTGGGCAGTTCGGGTCGGTGTTTGCGCGGCATCGCCAGCCCGGAATTACCCTGCCGGTTCGTGTCAGCAGGACGATCTCGCGGCAGGTTGTGGAACAGGGGGTAGCAATCCTGGGTGCTGATGTCGCCTCCAGCGGCGACTTGCGCGGGGTAGACAGTATCGTAAGCTTAAACGTTCGCTCGCTTCTTTGCGTACCTTTGCCGGCTTTCGAGCGGGTAATCGGTTGCATCTATCTCGATACCACCAGTCTCTCGAACCGCTTTGACGAAGAGAACCTGCAGTTGGTCGCCGGGATCGCCGCTATTTCGGCGATCGCACTCGACAATGCCCGCCGTCTGCAATGGCTGGAACAGGAAAATCTGCGGCTCACTACCGAAATCAATCTCGACCACAACATGGTGGGCGAAAGCCAGCGCATGAAGGAGATCTACCAGTTCTTGTCTCGGGTTGCCCCCGCGGATTCCACGGTGCTGATTGAAGGCGAGAGCGGCACTGGCAAGGAACTGGCGGCGCGCGCCATTCATCGCAATAGTCACCGCTCGGCGAAGCCATTCGTGACCATCAATTGCGCAGCCATTCCCGAAGGCTTGCTGGAAAGCGAACTGTTTGGCCACGAGAAAGGATCGTTCACCGGAGCGGTCGCGCAGAAAAAGGGCCGGCTGGAAGTGGCCGAGGGCGGTACGGTATTCCTCGATGAGATCGGCGACATGGCTCCGGCATTGCAGGTGAAATTGCTCCGCGTATTGCAGGAGCGTGAGTTTGAACGGGTGGGCGGAAATCGCCCCATACCGGTGGACGTGCGCGTCATCGCCGCCACCAATCGGGATCTGAAGGAAACGGTTCGTACCGGCGGGTTTCGTCAGGATCTCTACTACCGCCTAAACGTGGTCTCGTTGACATTGCCCCCCCTGCGCGAGCGCCGCGAAGACATTCCCATGCTCGCGGAATACTTTGTGTTGAAGTGCAGCAAGAAATGCAAAGTCAAGCCGAGGCGGATCTCTCCTCAGGCGATGGCTTGTCTTCTAAACTACGACTGGCCGGGGAATGTGCGCGAGCTTGAGAATGCGATTGAAAGATCGCTGGTACTGAGCCTAACCGATGAGATTCGTCCGGAAGACCTGCCCGAAAGCGTGCTCGAGAAAGGCGCGGCCGCGGAAGGCGGCCCGGGACAGTATCACGCCTCGGTAATCAGCCTGAAAAAGAAGTTGATCCTTGATGCCCTAGAGCAAGCCAACGGCAGTTACACCGAGGCAGCTCGCCTGCTGGGGGTGCATCCCAATTACCTGCATCGCTTAATTCGAAATCTCGACTTGAAGGACCACGTTCGGTCTTCGGCGACCACGCGCAGCGGACGCAGCATCGGCAACAGGGTCTAGCGCGGCACAATCGACGGCATCCTTAACTTCATCAGTGTAGCTGGATTCAGGTAAACTCCCTGCCAACGCACCGCAACGTGCAAATGCGGACCGGTGGCGCGGCCGGTGCCTCCGCTCAACCCGATCACTTCGCCGCCTCTCACTGGTTGCCCTTCCTTGACCGCCAACTCCGAGAGATGGAGATAAAGCGAGAGCAATCCCTGGCCGTGATCGATCACAACGCAATTGCCTTCAAAGTAGAGATTTCGGGCCAGCAACACGGTCCCCGCATTCAAGGCGGCAACCGGGGTTCCGCTGGGGACACCGTAATCGAGCCCCTGGTGGTAGCTCTGTACCTTGTCGTTGAAGACGCGCTCGGTGCCGAATACATCTGAAACCGGGGCGTTCACGGGCGCGCGAAAACTTCCGGACCACTCTCGGTTTGGCGTGACCTGGTTAAGCACCGACTGCTTAAGTTGCTTGTCGTCGGAGATGATCTTGAGTTGCTCGGCGCTGGGCTCGGTGAATTTTTTTGCCACATTTACGGAGATGCGGTGGTACTTGGCTTTTCCAGTGACAATGCGACGCTCAAAGCTGAGTTGCTCGCCGTATTTGGTGCGGCCCTGCATTTGAAGCGTATAACCGCCAGGCTTGGTCTCAAGGCTCACGCCGGCTAGTCCGTACCAGGCTCTCGTGGTGGGATCAAAACTGAAGGCGACATCGTGACCGAGCCATTTGCCCGACAGTGTCTCAGCCGGCTGCGGCGGCCGCACCCGTACCAACAGCGGAGACCCGTTCACTGGGCGCGCCGGTTGCGTCGTGACAGACCAACTTCCGTTGGACGCCTGCACGGCTGACACGAACCCTGCTGTGAAAAAGATCGCCCCCAATGCAGACAGGAACTTACGAGAGAAAGGAAGCAAAGACACTATGTATTCAGCCTAGCACTAAAGTTCTCGGGCATACATTGCCGGTCGCGTTTCTTGACGTCCGGTGCAACAACTCAGGCTTTTTGATGTCCTCCACCTATCGGGAGCAACGACCCCGAAGTCTCTGCAATCTAATCTTGCCGTTTGGGCACCGATCCCATGGCCGAGTCGCAACTCACGACGACGGAACAGCTGGAGTCCATTTGGTCCCTCGGCGGATTGCGCCGGAAAGAACTCGCGAAACGAGTCTGGAACGGCATTAACGACGACGATGTATTGGGGCTTGCATCGCAACTCGCGTACAGCTACCTGCTCGCGATTTTTCCCTTGTTGCTGTTTCTACTCTCATTGTTCGGATTGTTCGCAGCTCGCGGAACACAGCTGACGGGTAACCTGCTTTTCTATCTCCAGCAGGTGCTGCCGCCTGCGGCTTACCAGGTCGTCACCAAGACCATCCACGAGGTATCGCAAAACACCGGGACGGGAAAGATCACATTTGGAATTCTACTGGCGTTGTTCACCGCCTCGGGTGGAATGAACGCCATGATCTCCGGCCTGAACGGCGCTTACGGAGTGCGCGACACCCGCTCCTGGATCAAGGTAAGGGCAATTTCGATCGCGCTCACAGTGGCTCTTGCGGCTTTGGTCCTTACGGCAATGATTCTGGTGCTGGTAGGCGGATGGATCGCCAGCACCCTGGGCGCGTTGCTTCATCTTGGAATCATCGCCGTGATGGGGTGGAAAGTTCTGCAGTGGATTGCCGCGCTCTTCTTCATCACGTTCGCGTTTTCATTGATTTATTACTTCGGTCCGAATGTAAAAGAGCAGCACTGGTATTGGATCACCCCCGGTTCGGTGACCGGTGTACTGCTCTGGATGACGGCGTCGTTTGCATTCCGTGCCTATCTGCACTTCTTTAATAGCTACTCGAAGACGTACGGTTCGCTGGGTGCGGTGATGATTCTTCTGGTTTGGTTTTACGTCACCGGATTCGCGTTCCTGGTAGGAGGAGAGATCAACGCCGAGATCGAGCATGCGGCAGCGGAACGCGGGCATCCTGAAGCCAAGGGAGAAGGAGAAAAACTCTCGCCCGCAGGGCAAAAAGCGGCTTAGACCGCCGCCGCGTAACGTGCAACGGCGAGGTCCGGACACCCGAGAATCCGGACCGCGTCGAAGACTGAGGAAACGTTCAGCACATCGATCAGGTGTGTGGTCTCAAGCACTTCACGAACGAACTGCGAGGGGTTCACCAGTTTCAACTGGATGCCATTCTCGTTCGTCCAGCGATGGAGAAATACCAGAGCGCCCAGGCCGCCTCCGTCGAGCGTTTCCAGATTTGACAGGTCGAGGACGATCACGCGCGCGCCCTCCAAAGATGTGACCTTTTCGCGCAAGTCTTTGATTGCATTGCCGCGCACAAAACGTCCCGCGCACTGCAGGATCGCTACTTCGCCGCTGTTGTCGAGCTGTACCGTAAACATAGCCGCCTCACTCTCACAGATCATGATACGTATGATTAGACGTCCAAGTTCCTTCAGAGTCATCAACAGGAAGTTACGGATTTGTAAAGAGTTGTAACAAGTTATGGGCAATAAAGCAGTCCTAGCTTCACTTGAAAAGGGGACGTGTTGGCCTGGTTCTCGCTCCCATAGAATTTTCTCATCGGAGGAGGTACTTTGCGGCGATGCGTGATGATCGCCGTGTTTTGTCGATGATTCTCTCGCGAAAGCGTGGGCTTAACCTGATTGCAACAAAGAAAGTGCTTGAAACAATTGGGATAGATTGGTGGACCTGGTCGGGATCGAACCGACGACCTCTTCCATGCCATGGAAGCGCGCTCCCAGCTGCGCCACAGGCCCACTATGACTGGAACTACGTTTTCATTCTCGCCTAGTGAAGGGGCTTAGTCAAACCCTTGGCGGATCTTGTGGTGCGATTTCATCCCATCTCATGGCCAGGCAGACGCCCTGGGCCGAATCTGTGGCCCGGAGCGCAAAAATCGGTAGTGTCTTTTCCCTGGCCGCGCATTATGCCGGCGGTACTCCGACCCTCTCATCCTTCTTCTCCTGTTTTGCGAAACTCGCAGAACATGGGTATCCTGAGGGACATTACGGAAACAGAATGAACCTGAAACTTCGATCCACCTCGCAATGGACTTGCCTGCTCGCGCTTCTTCCGATCATGGCCGTTGCCCAAGTCCCTTCTAATCCTCAGCCGCCGGTTGCGTATTCGTCGGTGAGCGAACTGAACCTGCTCTTGTCGCAACTGCAGCAGATTTCACAGACCACCCAGGCCGATCTCGGCAAGACGCGCGTCGAAAAGTGGAAGACCGATTCCAACACCAAGCGCCAAACCCAGGCCAACATGGAATCTATCCAGCGCAATCTGCAATCGGCGATGCCAGAAATCATCAATCAATTGCAGGCTTCCCCCGAAAATCTGAACGCGACTTTCAAGCTTTATCGCAATCTGGACGCTCTCTATGACGTTCTCAGCTCGGTCGTGGAATCGGCCGGGGCATTCGGCTCGAAAGATGAATTTCAGTCTCTGGCCAACGATCTGAGCACGTTGGAGCACACGCGCAGATCGTTTGCCGACCGTCTGGATACATTATCGGCTTCAAAGGAAAATGAACTGGCCCAACTTCGGAACCAAATCAAGGCTGCGCAGGCGGCTGCGGCGAGCGCCCCTCCCAAGAAAGTCGTGGTGGATGACACCGAACCCAAGAAGACCACGAAGAAGAAATCCCCATCTAAATCCGCCAAGCCCAGCGCCAACAGCACCGGGACCCAGACTCCTCCGCAATAGTTTCGTTCCCGGGGCATCGACTGATCCCCCTAAGTAGCTGAATTTACTACCCTTATCTTTGGGAACTACAAACACTCGAACGGGGTCTATGTATGTGAGGAGTGTTCATCCACGGATTTGGCTGGAGATCGGAACACAAGGCACTTTTGGACCGCGTCATCGGTCCGAATTGAACCTATAATGGTGGGAACGCCGTGAGAATCATGGCGGGAGCGGCCACATTGGGTGATTTAGCGAGTGCCATAGGAGTTCGCCTCGAAGAGTCGGCAATTGTCGCCGAACTGAAGGCGGGGTCAGAGGAGGCGTACGCCTGGCTGATCGGCGAATTCCATCAGCCAATCTACAGCTTGATCTACCGGATGGCTTCGGACCCTGCCGATGCCGCAGATACCACCCAGGAAGTGTTCCTGAAAGTGTTTCGCGGAATGAAGCACTTCAACGGGCAGTCCAGTCTGAAGACCTGGATTTATCGGATTGCGGTCCATGAAGCCTCCAACCGGCGGCGCTGGTGGTTCCGGCACAAAGCGCGGGAAAGTTCGATGGAACCGGTTCTGACCGATGCCGAACAGGAAAATGCAATTGGGCTGAAAGACCTGTTGGTGGACAAGGGCGAGTCCCCATTCGACAACGTGGTGCATGAAGAAATTCGGGCTCGGGTTGAAGAGGAGTTGCGAAAGGTTCCGGAACCGTATCGCACCACGGTGATCCTGCGCGATTTGGAAGAAATGTCGTACGAGGAAATCGCCGAAATAACGGAAGTCTCGTTGGGTACAGTGAAGTCGAGATTAACTCGAGGCCGGGAGGCATTGAAGCTGCGCTTGACCGCATACATAAAGGAAGTTGGTCCGCAACTTGGTTTGCACGCTCCAGAGGAGCGCAGCGGGAAACCACGACCGCGCTCCCGGATTTGTTCGAGTGGCGGGGAAGTCGAGGTGGCGTCATGAAGTGCGCCCAGGCAAAATCGCTGTTTTCGCCGTATCTGGATGGAGCCGTCACCGGCACGCAGATGCGTGCGCTGAGCCAGCATCTGGAAAGCTGCGACGACTGCCATAGCGATTATTCTCTGTTGCAGCAAAGCCAGCAGTTATTGGCGCGGGCGGGCCGCAGGAAGGCGCCCGCCGATCTGGAACTGAGGTTACGCCTGGCGATCTCACGCGAAGTGGCCCACAAGCGCGCCCCTTATTTGCAGGGCGCGATGTTGCGGCTCGAAAATCTTTTCCAGGCCTTCATGGTCCCAGCGACTGCAGGGTTGATTGCCGCAGTTGCCATCTTCGGCCTGGTCATGGGATTGACCACCATGCCACTGCAGGCTGCGGACAATGACGTCCCCCTGATGTTGTATACCGCTCCGCAACTGCAACAGGCCGCTTTTGGCACCACCTTGGAATCCATCAACGACGATTCACTCGTCATCGAAGCCTACGTGGACTCGAATGGGCGGATCCAGGATTATCGCATCCTGTCGGACTCAAAAACGTCGAGCGATTTGCTTCCGCAAGTGAAGAATATGTTGATCTTCACTACGTTCCGTCCGGCAACCGCGATGGGGAGGCCGACCTCTGGGCGCGCAGTACTGTCTTTTTCAAAGATCAACGTTCACGGGTAGAGTGCTGGGCCGAGACTTCGAAGTCCGCCAAGGTTCCGTTGACCCTCAATTGAGAACCCCTTACACTGGTTGCGTAAACCGCACATCTCCCTGCCTGGTAGGAGGTTTCCCCTGAGCCGTTGGCTGCGATGCTCGCTTTATGCGGCACTGATAGGATTGTTGACGCCCCTGGTCCTGGGCCAGGCTTCGGCGGAGCGCAGTCAGCCCCAGCCCCCCGCTGCCCCGGCTGCGAATGCTGCGCCCGGCGTGCCTCTCAAACCTCAAACCCCGGAAGTCACCCTCGATACCAGCGAGACTCTGTTCGCAGTTCTGGCCGGGATCAACGCCTGTGGTTATGACCAGGACCTGAATGCCTCCGACCCCCTTCGCCTGCAGATCCGCAAGGAAATTACGAAGGCGGTGAACGAGTCCGTCGGGGCTCGCGACGTCTTACAGGGAATGTGCCAGATCTACAACGATCACCAGCAGCCGGATGGTCCGAAGAATCTCTCCCAGTACGTTTCTCTCGCGCTCTTCTTGAATCCTCCGCCTGCTTTTACGGTCAAGGTCAAGGAAAAGGACCTTCCACCAGACGCGGCGGCGCTGGTCAGCTTTCTTCCGGCCTTGGCGAAGTTTTATGAAGTGGCGCATCTGCATTCGATCTGGAGCGAACATCGCGCCGCTTACGAGGCTCTCACTCAGCGCTATCACGAGCCGTTATCGAAGATGCTGTTCGACACTGAGCTCTATCTCAAGTTGCCTTCGGCGGGCTATCTCGGCCACCAATTCACGGTGTACCTGGACCTGCTGGGAGCGCCGGCCCAGACGAACGCCAGGAATTATGGGCCGGATTACTTTGTGGTGCTCACGCCGGGCCCCAATACCAGCTTGAAGATGCAGCAGATCAGGCATACCTATTTGCATTACTTGCTGGACCCGATGTCGTTGAAATACCCCGAAGTGAACAAGAAGCTTGAACCATTGCTGGAGTCGGTGAAGACGGCCCCCATGGATGAGGGGTTCAAAACCGACGTTTCACTGCTTTATACGGAGTGCCTGATTCGTGCGATCGAGATTCGCATGGAAGCCAGCGGCGCGCAGGCGGAAGAGAATCGCCAGGCCGCGGTGCAGGCTGCGGTGAAGCAAGGGTTCGTGCTCACACGGTTCTTCTATGATTCCCTGGCGCAGTTCGAAAAAGATCCCGCAGGCTTTCGCAATGTATATGGCCAAATGCTAGCGGGCATTGACGTCGGCAAGGAGGAGAAGCGTGCCGGGCAGGTTGATTTCGCAGCCAAGGCGGATCCGGAATTGTTGCACCTTGCCCGCGCCGCCGAGGGAAAATTGCTGATCAACGCGGAGCAGAAGCTGAGCGCGGGAGATCCGGCAAGCGCGCAGAAGCTTGCTCAGCAGGCACTCGACGAAAAAACTGGAGATCAAGGTCGGGCCTTGTTCATCCTGGCACAGGTGGCGACCACGAACAGGGACATCGAAGGAGCGCGAACCTATTTTCAGCGCGCGCTCACGGCCACCAGCGAACCCAAGGTGGTCGCCTGGTCGCACATCTATCTGGGCAGGATCTTCGATCTGCAGGAGGAACGCGATGCGGCGCTTGACCATTATCGTGCCGCGTTAAACGCGGCCGCTTCTCTCCCAGAAGCGAAAGCCGCCGCGGAAAAGGGCCTTCAGCAGCCTTACGAGCCGCCCAGAGATCCAAAACAGTGACAGAGTTCGCGGGAAAAAGACATCATCTTCGGACTTAAGGAGGACGAATGAAGCGAGCAGCGATGTTCATAGTGATGTTGGCGCTGGGCACTTCCGTGCTGGCGCAACAGCAGACGGGCACGCCTGGAGGAACGCAATCGGGGTCAACACCAGGCGGCGCAACACAGGGCGGCACGGCGACCCCGCCAGCCAAGCATCCGCTGCAGGCCAAGACCCAGCCCGAGTTCGAAGCCTATAAAGCCGCGAACGCGATTCAGGATCCGGCTGCCCGGGACAAAGCCGCCGACGAATTTGCGGCCAAGTTCCCGGACAGCGAGTTGCGGGTCCCGCTTTATAAGCAAGCCATGCGCGATTATCAGAGCGGCAACAATGCCGACAAAATGCAGGAGATGGGACGAAAGGTGCTGGCCATTGACCCGGATGATCCCGAAGCCCTGGTGGGAGTTGCGGAGATCCTGACCGAACGGACCCGGGACACCGATCTGGACAAGGATCAGCGCCTCGCAGAGGCCGCCAAATTAGCACAGCATGCCCTGGATACGATTGAAACCGACGTCAACGTCCCACCCGGAACGCCGCAAGAAAAAGTTGATGCCTATAAGGGATTTCTGCGCTCCAGCGCTTACGGGATCCTGGGAACGCTGGCATTGAACTCCGACAAATATCCTCAGGCCGAGGATTACCTGAGGAAGGCGATTGCAGCGTTGCCCCAGCAACCGGACCCGCTTGCCGTATTGCGCTTGGCGCTCGCGCTCGATAAGCAGGGGAAATATCCCGATGCCCTGAAAGAAGCCAACCACGCGGTCGAACTCACGCAAGACAATACGCCGTCGGGAAGACTGGCGCGCCAGGAGAAAGACCGCCTGGAGAAGTTGACCGGCGGAGGCAACGCCAAGACGTCGGACACACCACAGAATCCCGCGCCAAAACAATAGGGTGAGAATACGCGCCTGGCGTTCGTCCGACGCCAGCACGCATGAGCCAATGAAGGCACGTGACATCGCGACGCTCGCAGCGGTTTTGAAGTATCAGTTCACACGTCCCGAATTGCTGCATCAAGCCCTCACCCATAGCTCCCAGGCGCGGGAACAAGAGGCGCAACAGTTTCCCGAGGCGCGATTTGGCGACAACGAGCAATTAGAGTTCCTGGGCGATGCCGTGCTCTCGTTGGTAACCACGGAGACGCTGTTCCAACGTTTCCCCAGCTATCGAGAAGGCGAACTCTCGAAAATGCGAGCGCACCTGGTAAGCGAGCGGCATCTGATTCAGGTGGCCCGGCAATTGGATCTGGGAGCGTACCTGAACCTGGGCCGTGGCGAAGAAAAGAGCGGGGGCCGTTCCAAGACCGCTTTGCTTGTGGACGCTCTCGAGGCTGTAATCGCGGCCATCTATCTGGATGGGGGGCTGGAACCGGCACGGGCGTTTGTGCTGGAAGCCATTGTCGAACCCGAACTGCTCCGGATCGCAGCCATCGGAACTGGACTGCCGGTCACCGATTACAAATCGGCATTGCAGGAAAAGCTGCAGGCGGTTGGCCGCGCCCAGCCTACTTACGTGCTGGTGAAGGAGCAGGGCCCGGAACACAACAAGACGTTCACCGTGGAGGCCCGCCTGCGCGGCGTCAACGGCAATGCGGAATCAGAGTTCGTAGGACAAGCGGAAGGATCAACCAAGAAGAATGCTGAACAAGACGCTGCCCGACAAGTCCTGGAATACCTCGCCAGCGCTGGAATTGCCGAGCGTAAAGGACGCGCCTGAACCGAAGATGGACGCAGCCGAAAAAGCGGCACCCTCTTCGGAATGGCTCCTGTCGCTGCAGTCCTTGCTGGGCACGGTAGTCATCGCCGTCTTCGTAATCACCTTTGTCGTGCAGGCATTTCAGATCCCCTCGGAATCCATGGAGAACACGCTGCTGATCGGGGATTACCTTTTGGTAGACAAGTTCTGCTACGGCGGCAGCAGCTTTTGGAATCATTTTCTTCCTTACAAAAACATCAGCCGTGGAGACATTGTCGTATTCAAGTATCCTGTGAATCCGACACAGCACTTTGTGAAACGCGTGGTCGGGGTCCCCGGCGATCGCATTCGCCTGGTCAACAAGGAAGTATTCGTAAACGGCAATCCTATTCACGAACCGTACGTGCGCTACACCTCGCGAGTGCATGATGTATTTCGCGACGACTTCCCTCGCCTCAACATGTCGGTCCCCGGGCTGGAAGGGGAGTGGTGGCAGCAAATGCATCGCCTAGTGGAAAATAGCCAACTGATCGTGCCCGAAGGCCACTACTTCGTGATGGGGGATAATCGCGACGAGAGTCTCGACAGCCGTTACTGGGGTTTTGTACCGCGCGAGAACGTAATCGGAAGGCCGCTTATCATCTACTGGTCCGTTCGCGACATTGATAACGATATGATAGGGGTTCCGAATTCAAGTGATAAGCTTCTGCACTTCACCTATGCCATCACGCACTTGTTCCAGATTACCCGGTGGGACCGCACGTTTCGACTAGTCCATTGAAAGGGCGCGATCGCCTTGAATACAGAGCACGTTCTGGTGTCAAAAAAAGAGACCAAGCCGACAGAGAAACCGCGGGAGACTACGGTTGAGTTTTTAGCGTCTCTCGCCGCTGTCCTCGTGACCGGTCTCTTTATCATCACCTTTATCGTTCAGGCCTTTGAGATTCCATCCAGTTCGATGGAGAACACGCTGCTGATCGGCGACCACGTGTTTGTAAATCGTGAACAGTTTGCGCCGGCCACAAAGTGGATGGGCCCCCTGCTGCCCTATCGCGACGTCCGGCGAGGCGACATCGTGGTTTTCTTGTCGCCTGCTGAGCCGGGGTTGTACGTGGTGAAGCGCATCATCGGAGTGCCTGGGGATCGCATCCATTTGCGCGATGGCGTGGTCTATCGCAACGGAGAAAAGCTTGACGAGCCTTACGTCGTTCACAGCAGTCCGGACAGCTATAACCCTTATCGCGATAACTTCCCCGCGGTCGCGCCGACCGAATACAACAATCTTTTTCCAGATTGGCAACTGGTGCTGAAGCAGTACATTCAGGGCGACGACGTGGTCGTTCCCACGAAGAGTTACTTCGCTATGGGCGACAATCGCGACGTAAGTTATGACAGCCGCTTTTGGGGATTCATTCCCAAAGAAAATGTCATCGGGCGTCCCATGTTCATTTACTGGTCATTCCAGACTCCAGCCGACCAGTACCAGAAAACTGAAGTCAGTGATCGTTTGAAGTTCATTGGAAATGTAATTCTGCATTTCTTCGACGAGACCAGGTGGAGGCGCACGTTCAAGGTGGTGCGGTGAGGCTTTCGCGTTCCAAGCGCGGATGGCTGTTCGCAGCAGTGCTTTTGCTGGTGGGGTTGTTCCTGGTTCGTCCCGGAGCAGACCGCCTGCGGTGGCGGATTGTGCGGTCGATTTCTGCCGCCGTGGGACGCCAGGTTCAAGTTGGATATGTTCACCTGCGTTTTCTGCCACCGGGATTTGAACTCGATCATTTCGCCATTCGTGACGATCCCGCTTTCAGCGCAGAGCCCATGCTGCGCTCCGACGAGGTCATTGCAAGTCTGAGAGTGACTTCGCTCCTGCGTGGAAGACTGGAGATCTCCCGACTGGAACTTACCGAGCCAAGCTTCAATCTGGTTCGAAATGCAGAGGGTCACTGGAACGTCGAGACCATTCTGGAGCGCGCCGCGCAAACACCGATTGCTCCCACCCGCAAAGGAAAGTCGGAATCGCGCCCTGGGTTTCCCTACATCGAAGCCGACAACGGCAGGATCAACTTCAAGATCGGGCCGGAGAAAAAACCCTACGCCTTGATGTCGGCGGATTTTTCAGTCTGGCAAGATTCCGAAAATTCCTGGGGTCTGCGCCTGAAAGCGCGCCCAGTCCGGACCGATTTCAATATTACCGATACCGGGATTTTGCGGGCCGACGGCACCTGGCAGCGCGCGACGACTCTCCGCCAGACGCCCCTGCAATTCACGCTGGAATGGGACCAGGGACAACTCGGCCAATTGAGCAAGCTCATCACGGGAGCGGATAAAGGCTGGCGCGGCGCTTTGACGCTCGACGCCACGCTGAGCGGCACTCCGGCATCGCTGCAGTTCCAGACAGCGGCCTCGATCCATGATTTTCGACGATATGACCTGCCCAGTGGAAACGCGATGCGTCTCAACGCGCGATGCACAGGACTTTACAGCACGGTAGATCGAAGCGTTTCGGGACTGGATTGCGCGGCCCCGGTCGGCGACGGTTTCGTCACCGCTCATGGGGCGGGCGCGCACCTGTTCAGTTCTGCAACCTACGACTTGTCACTGGAATTGAAGGATGTCCCGGCATCCTCTGTGCTAGCGCTGGTCCGCCGCGCTAAAAAGAACATTCCCGATGAATTGAGCGGTGCCGGCAAGCTGCGGGGGAAATTTTCGGTACAGCGGGGGCGCGATGGAACGGAGTGGTCGGGCGAGGGAGAGGCCACCGGAATCAGGCTTACATCCGCATCGGACAATTCCCAAGTCTCTGTGAGTACGATCCCATTTTTTGTGTCAGTCGACGCAGCCGGTATCAAACGTCGCAAACCGCCGGAGGGATCTCCCCGTCTGAATTTTGGGAAGTTCGATCTACTGCTGGGAAGCGAGCGCACGCTTTCGGCACGGGGTTGGGTTTCCCGTGCGGGATACAACCTTAGTTTGAGCGGAGATGCAGAGATCCAGCGTTTGCTCCAGGCCGCCCGTTTCGCAGGAATTCCCGTGCTGCACCCGACTGCAGATGGCCAGGCGAAAGTTGATCTGCAGGTAGCCGGTGAGTGGTCGGGCTTCTCGGCACCCATCGCCACCGGAGAGGCGCAATTGCGCTCGGTTCGGGCGGAGATACGTGGAGTCAACGCGCCTCTACAGATCGTCTCGGCAAAGCTGGCGTTCCTTCCGGATCAGATTCGCGTCCAGAGCCTAACAGCCTCGCTTGGAAACAGCACATGGAAGGGTTCGGTACAGATGCCGCGCGGCTGTACTGCCGCCGAGTCCTGCCTGGTTCAATTTGATCTGCACACCGATACTGTCGCCAGCACAGAACTCGCGCGGTTGCTCGATCCCCGCAAAGGCAAACGGCCCTGGTATCGGTTTTTGTCGGGATCCGCCCCGGCAAAGCCGTACCTGGCCTCGCTGCATGCATCAGGCAGATTGACGGCAAACCGTGTGGACTTCCACAACGTGGCCGCGACTCGCGTTTCAACCATGCTCGCGCTCGAAAATGGAAGGCTGAAACTCACCGACTTGCGCGGCAATGTATTCGGGGGAAGCCACGCCGGCCAGTGGATTGCCGATTTCACTGCGCAACCGCCAACCTACCGCGGCACTGGAACGCTGGACGGCGTATCCATGGAACAACTCGCGCAGGCGATGCACGACGGCTGGATCACCGGGACGGCGAACGCCGGTTACGAGCTCACCAGTGCCGGTTTGGATTGGTCCGATCTCGCAACCTCCGCGTCAGGCAAGATGCGGATTGAAGTCAATGACGGCGCATTGCCGCACATCGAACTCGCGAACGGCAATGGACCCCTACACATTCACCACCTCGCGGCGCGGTTGCGTCTGGAAGATGCCATGATTGTGATTGAGGAAGGCAAACTTGAAACTCCAGGTCGCATCTTTCAGTTGAGTGGCACCGCATCTCTCGCTCAAGCCCTGAATGTCAAATTGCTGCATGAAGGAAATCAGGGTTATACGATCACTGGCACTTTGCCGGAACCGAAAGTGGCTCCCGCAGTGCCAGGCGAGACGCGAGCCTCTTTAAAACCATGAGCGTGACTTGTTCCCTCCTCTGTGTCTTACTTGTGGCCTCGATTCTTCCCGCACAGAATTTCGTCAACGGAGCCGCCGCCGGCTTCGAGCAGAAGCTGCAGCGAGTTGAGAGAAACGCGGCGTCAACCCATCCCGACCAGACTCCGACCGAGTTTAGCGAAGCGGAAATTAACAGCTACGTCGCATCCAATGCGGTTCAATTGCCGGCTGGGATTCAATCAGTCAATTTCCAGGGAGAGCCCGATGTGGTCACGGCAAACACCCGAGTGGACTTTGACAAGCTGAAGGCGGGGAACGATTCCTCGAACCCACTCCTGGGAATGTTCTCCGGCATACACGATGTGGTGGTCGTCGCGCACGCTTATGGCGCCGGCGGCAAAGGATACGTGAACGTGGACAAGGTCGCTCTCGACGAAGTCGAGATACCACGATTCGTGCTGCAAGCGTTCCTTGAAAAGTATGTGCAGCCCAAATATCCCGAGGTGGGACTGGATTCCACGTTCACGCTGCCAGATCGCATTGACATAGCGAAAGTGGGCTTGCACAAGCTGGTCGTGACCCAGAAATAGTTATGGTTGAAATCCCGCTCCGCGCAGGACTTTGCCCGGCCGGGCGCCCGTCATTTTTCCTTGCTCAATCACCGCCTGACCGTTGACCAGAACATAATCCATTCCTTGTGACAACTGGTTAGGATTCTCAAAGTCGGCAAGATCGCGGATGGCCGCAGGGTCGAAAATCACGATATCGGCCCACATGCCTTGCTTAAGGACTCCGCGATCGGTGAGACGCATCCGCTGTGCCGGCAAGGCGGAAAACTTGCGGACCGCGTCTTCCAGTGTGAGCTTATGCTCCTCTCTTACATATTTGCGAAGCACGCGCGGGAACGTCCCATAGGCACGCGGATGGGGATGCTCTGCGCCGAGTATCCCTTCCGGAGCAGTGCCGGATGAATCGTTATCCACTGCAACCCAGGGCTGCTGCAAGGCCAAAGCGACATCGGGTTCCGACATGCCGAACACCGCAGCTCCCGTAAACGCGTTGTCTTCGATCAAGAGGTCGAAAAGTGCGTCCATAGGATCCTTGTTCCACATCTTAGCGATTTCCGAGAGGCGCTTTCCCTGCAGCGGGACCAGCTTTGGATTTTGCACCACGCCGATCAGCACAGCTTCGGGGCCGGGAATTTCATCCCATTCGTTGTCCCAGGCTTTTGACGGGGTCAGCATATCTTTGCGCATGCGGGCGCGCGTCGCAGGGTCCTTGAGCCGCTCTATCAGTTTGGCGTCGCCGCCGTCGTGCGCCCATGGTGGAATGAACGCGGAAAGACTGTTGAACCAAGCTGTGTAAGCATAAGTGTCGGCGCTGACGTCAATTCCCTGCTGGCGGGCAGCGTTGATCCTGGCAATCACCTCCGGCATCTTGCCCCAATTGTTTTTCCCGGCGACCTTGATGTGCCAGATCTCGACCGGGATGTCGGCCTCCTTGCCGATGCGGAAGACTTCGTCCAGCGATTCAAAAACAGAATCGCCCTCGCTTCGCATGTGGGAGGCGTAGATGCCTCCAAACTTCGAGGCTTCGCTGGCCAGAGCAATCAACTCTTCAGTTTTCGCGTAGGGCGCCGGGGCATATTCAAGCGACGTCGAAACCCCCACGGCTCCGTCTTTCATTCCCTGGCGGACAAGCTCTTTCATCTGCTCGAGCTGCTGCGGGTTCGGTTGTATGTCGGCGTCGCCCAGGACCATTCGCCTTACTTGAGTGGCGCCGATATACGAAGCCAGGTTGATGCCGATGCCCTGCTTTTCCAGCCGGGCAAAATATTCCCGCAAGGTGCGCCAGTCTGCCGTAATGTGCAGGTGCTTGTACTCGTCCTGGTCGGCCCGAAGCAGGGTATCGTTGACTGGAGCGACCGATCCACCTTCTCCGGTGATTTCGGTAGTGATGCCCTGGAAAATCTTCGAGGGCAGGCGAGGATCAACCAGGATCGTCAGCTCCGATTGCCCGAGCATGTCGATGAAGCCTGGAGCTACGACATCACCGTGCGCATCGATAGTCCTGCCTCGCCTGGCTTGCGATAAATTTCCGATGGCGGCGATCCTGCCCTCGCGAATCCCGATATCTCCCGAGTACCACGGGGACCCGCTCCCGTCGATAATGTGCCCGTGCGTGATTACCGTCTCGAATGGTTCCTGCGCGAGCAGGAGCGTAGAAACAAAGCAAAGCAGGAGGACTTCGAGTAAGACAGTTCGGAGTTTCATCGTTTGGGCCCCGTGAATTTGAATTTGCTGCGATGCTTAGCTCAATGCCGATGCAGCCAAAACCTTTCTTTCGCGCCATCCCAGCGCTACGCCGAGTAAGGTCCAGAGAACCAGAGCGAGCCATTCGTACGCGCTAAAATGTCCGGGAACGCCGGGCACAACCTTCATCAGGATCATCACCAGCGTCACCCCAACTCCGGCTGCGGCAACAACTTTTTCCCGCAGCGCCGGGCCCATGGCGAAGTACGAGGCGCAAGCGGCAAGCCATCCCGTGGCTGACGCAACCGAGCCTACTTCCGAGACCGGTACCAGGATCGCGTCTCCCAGGAACATGCACGCGGCAGTTGCGATACCGATGCAGAGAACCGCGACCGATGGCGTCTGGTTGCGAGGGTGGACCCTCGAAATACGGCTGTCCACTAGGCCCCGGCGAGCCATGGCAAACAGCAAGCGGCTCGACGCCACGAAATTACCATTGAAGACCTTCAACAACGAGAGCAGCGCAGAGGCCAGAATAATGCTGACAATCCAGCGTGAGCCCATCGCCTGCTGGAAGGCAACCGCGGTCATGAACTTCTGATTGGTGAGTTGGCGCCACGGGGCGACATACCCGACCGCCGCGATCACGACCATATAAAAAAGCATGCCGACCACAATCGCCATCCAGATCGCCTTGTAAAATCCTTGCGCGCGGAATTCAGGGCTGGCCTCTTCCGCGGCTTTGGCCACAGATTCATATCCGGTCATGAAGTAGGGAACGATCTGCAGAACCAGCAAAACGGAGACGAATCTGCCGTGCGTGAACAAGGGTGGAAAATTCCCGCTCTTGCCCCGCGTGAGGCCGATGACTACAAAGATCGCAAACAATGCCAGCGTGCCGAACGCAGTCCAGTTCTGAAAAGTGGCGCTAAGGCGGATGCCGCGGTAATTAAGCAGGGTGAGCAGCCCGGTCAGAGCCAGGCCGATCAGCAGGTGAGGCAGGTAAACTGGCCGGCCCGCGATGCGATAAAGTTCCATCGAATCCAGTGGGGGGAAGATGTAACCCGCAATGCGGCCGATGGCCACCGCCTCCCATGGGCAAACGATGAAGTACGCGAGCACCATAATCCAACCGGTGGCGAAGCTGATGGTTGAGGGAAACACCCTGGCCGTATACGCGACCTCTCCCGCGGCATCAGGCATAGCCATGACCAGCTTGCCGTACACGTAGCCGATGGGTAATAGCAAGAGACCGCCGATGGCGAAACCGAGTATCGCTCCGAGGACGCCCCCGCGCAGCAGCCAGTCCTCCATGACCACAAGCCATCCAACCCCTACCATGGTTCCCCAGCCCAGGGTGAAGTAGTCAACCGTGCGGAGTTGGCGGGCCAGGGTGGTCATAGTCAGAAGAGGCAAACCAATTCATAAAGCAGATTGGCGGCCAACAGCGAAGTGATCTCGCCCGTATCATAGGGTGGGGAAACCTCGACCAGGTCGCAGCCCACCAGCGATAGACCCTTCAGGGCCCGAACCAGTTCCAGAATCTGGAAACTGGAGAAGCCGCCCACCTGGGGCGTCCCGGTACCCGGCGCGAATGCCGGATCTACTACATCAATGTCGAGAGTGACGTAAGTTGGACGGCCACCGAGTTTTTTCAGGTGCCGCTTCACAAGGGCCAATCCTCCGCGATGGAACTCTTCCGCCGTGATGATCGTGATCCGATGCTTGTGCGCGAAATCAAAATCAGATTCGGAGTAGACCTGCCCTCGCAGGCCGACCTGGATCGCTGCGCCCTCGGTGATCAGGCCTTCTTCCACCGCATATTTCACCGGTGTGCCGTGGGAATGCGGGCTGCCAAAATAGCCTCCCCAGGTATCGCCATGGGCGTCGAACTGAATGAACGCGACCGGGCCAAACTGCTTATGAATGGCGCGAAGGATAGGGAGCAGAATTGAATGATCGCCGCCAACGCACACTGGACGCGCGCCCGCGTCGAGCACATCCCCAAGCTGTTTCGTGATACGCCCGTAGGTGTCCTCGATGGACAGGGGGTTGATCGAGAGGTCCCCAAAATCCGCGATGCGCCATTTTTCAAAAGGATTGATCTTGAGTACGGGATTCCAGGGCCGGATCATCGCCGACTGCACACGGATGTTTCGGGGGCCAAAGCGCGGCCCGGGCCGGTAGGTGGTGCCGCTATCGAAGGGAACGCCGATGAGCGCAATATCGAGCTCTTTTGGGTCGCTGATATGCGGCAGCCTCATGAAGGTCGGAATGCCGGAAAAGCGCGGATAAATCAGCGCATCCACCGGCTGCGGATGCGGCGTAGCGAGTTTCCTGGGCCTCATGGATGTGGCGCGAATTATAAAGCATGGCCACCGGGCCGCAACGCAAAGCTGCGCAACCCGGTATGCTATGGTTAAAGTTTTTCAGGATGGCCTGATCCCGTATGCCTCGATACGACTACCGTGGTGTGAAACCGACTCCAGAGGCGGAGAAGTTGTTTCTCGCCTGGATTGACCAATTGGACAAGGAATTCGCAAACCGCGACGTTGCTCACCGGAGCATAGTCGTGCGCAATGCGCTGCACGAATTATACCTGGGGCGGCCGTATGCGCCCCCTGATCCCGCTGCCTCCCTGACCGAGCAGGCCCTGGTCCACTCCTTTGATCCCCGCAACGCGACCCTGGAACCCGAAGACTATGGAGATGTGGACGCCGCGAAATACGGCGAGCGCAAGCCGCTGATCTGGTTCTGGATGATGTACGACCGCTCCCCCGTCGGGCTCAACCACTGGCTGGGATACCGCATGCGCTACATGCTGGCCAAGCACATCTTCAAGCACATTGGAAACAACGTGAAGATCTTCCATGGCGTTGAGGTCTCCTATGGTTACAACTTGACGGTAGAGGATAACTGCACGATTCATAAGTATGTGCTGCTCGACGATCGCGGCGAAATCATCGTGCACGAAGGGACTTCAATTTCTGATTACGCGAACGTTTACTCGCACGCCCACGACCTGAATGACGGAATGATCGTGACCAATCAGAAGACCGAGATTGGACCGAAGGCGCGAGTGACGTATCACGCAGTGGTCTTGAGCGGAGTGAAGGTGGGCGAACACGGACTGGTAGGCTCCATGGGCGTAGCTTCCAGGAACGTGGAGCCTTTCCATGTGGTCGCCGGAGTGCCCGCCAAACCGGTCAAGGTGAAACCCATCGCCCCGGAAGAGTTGCAGAAGAGTTTGGAGAAGCGGTGAGCCGGGCACACATATCAATCGCATTCGTTCCGCATGGTAGTATCGAAGCCAACCCGGCATGACTCTCGAACACGTTGACATACTGTTCAGGTTGATTGTTTTCATCTTTGCGATCAGCATTCACGAGTCGGCGCACGCCTGGATGGCCAATCGCTGCGGCGATCCCACCGCACGCATGCTAGGCCGAATCACGCTGAATCCGATCAAGCACATCGATCCGATCGGAACGGTGGTCATGCCTCTCATCGCGATGTATACAGGATTTCCCACCATTGGCTGGGCCAAGCCGACGCCGGTGGATCCCCGCAATTTCAAGAACCAGGTTGTGGATGACATTCTCACCTCGGTGGTGGGGCCGGGCAGCAATTTTGTGCTCGCAGTCCTCGCAGTGGTGATTTTGCTGATTGTCTCAGCGGTCTCACCGCTGGGCAGTTCCATCGTTCATTTGATCCCACTCGTCTACCCAAATCACATGGACGTGCTCACCAACCAGACCAACTCGGTCCTGATGCCCATTGCTTTGCTCGCGTATGAATTCATGGTGATTAATATCGTGCTGGGCGTATTCAACCTGATCCCGGTTCCTCCTCTGGACGGCAGCCACGTTATACGGCACTTCTTGCCTGAAACGATCTTGAAGGTTTATGACAACATCGGAATATTCGGTTTGCTGGCCTTGGTGTACCTGGGAGGCAATTTCCTCGGTCGACTGATTTTCCCGGTGATCAATTTCTTCAATTCTTTTCTTGTAGGCCGCGGATGAACAATTCCAAAAAGCGGGTGCTGAGCGGAATGCGCTCCACCGGAAAACTGCACCTTGGCAATTACGTGGGCGCGCTCGACAATTGGGTCCGCATGCAGGACCAGTACGAATGTTTTTTCTTCGTCGCGGACTGGCATGCGCTGACCACTGACTACGCGGACACCTCGAAGGTCAAAGAAAATTCTCTCGAAGTGCTGCTCGACTGGCTCGGCGCCGGACTCGATCCCGCGCGCTGCACCATGTTCATCCAGTCGCATGTGCCTCAGCATGCGGAACTGCACTTGCTGTTTTCGATGATTACGCCCCTGGGGTGGCTGGAGCGCGTACCGACCTACAAAGAGCAGCGCGAGAACATCACCGAAAAGGATCTCGGCACCTACGGGTTCCTGGGATACCCCCTTCTCCAGGCTGCCGACATCCTGATTTACAAAGGTGACTTCGTGCCCGTAGGCGAAGATCAGGTGCCGCACGTGGAATTGACGCGGGAAATTGCGCGCCGATTCAACGGGTTCTATCAGCTTCACGGAGGGCCAGTTCTTCCCGAGCCGCAGCCACTCCTGACCCCGACACCGAAGCTGCCCGGCACCGACGGCCGCAAGATGTCGAAATCGTATGGCAACACCATTATGTTGAGCGATCCGGAGCCGGTGGTCCGGCAGAAGCTGAAGACCATGGTGACCGATCCGGCGCGCGTGCGCCGCACCGATCCTGGCGATCCTGATAAATGCCCGGTTGGCGACCTGCACAAGATATTCAGCGATCAGGAAACAATCTCGAAGGTCTATGCGGGCTGCCGTTCGGCCGGCATTGGCTGCATTGAGTGCAAGTCCTGGGCCGCTGCGTCGCTGGTGAGCATTCTGAATCCCATGCAGGAGCGGAGGAGAAAATACGAGGAGAATCCGCGACTGGCTTGGGATATCCTTGAGGACGGTTCCGCGCGGGCACGCAAAGTAGCTTCCGAAACCATGGAAGAGGTGCGTGGTGCAATGAACATGGCGCTGGAGTACGAAGCCCCCATAAAAGGATCCGTCACCGGATGAGCCAAGAGGCAAAGCGTATCGCCGAGAACGGCGCGTCGAGTCCTGTTCTTTCACCAGCGCAAAAGGCAAAGAAGGAGGAGACCGACTTCCCTTTTGCAGTCGCGGTCAGCGATGTCTATGAAGGCCCCCTTGACCTCCTGCTGGACCTGATTCGCAAGCAGGACATTGATATCTACGATATCCCGATCGCCAAAATCACCGCCCAATACCTGGGTTATGTGGAGAAGCTGCGCGAGCTGGATGTGAACGTTGCGGCCGAGTTCATCTATATGGCCGCGGTGCTGATTCATATCAAGTCGAAGATGCTGCTGCCCCGGGACCCCACTCTTCCCGCCAACGTCCAGGAAGATCCCCGGTCGGAACTGGTAAACCGCTTGATCGAGCACGAGAAGTTCAAGTCCGCAGCCCAGATGCTCTTGCAAAAGCAGCAGATCGAAGAAGCCGTGTGGTCGAATCCGGCCCTGAAAGACTTCATTCACGATGAAGGTGCGGAGTCGGAGCTGGCCGCCGATGTCATTGATCTGGTGAAGACCTTCCAGCAGATTCTGGATCGTGCCAAAAATCGCCCCCTCATTCAAGTGGATGAGGATACGGTCACCGTGGGGCAGATGGTCGACTATCTCAAGCGGCGGCTCACGTTGGAAGATCGTCCTATACGGCTGAAGCAGATGTTGGGGAACGTCAACTCCCGGCAGGCGCTGGTGTGCATATTCCTCGCCTTGCTAGAAATGGTGCGCCTGCAAGCGGTCCAACTGCGGCAAGACCGGCTGTTCGGAGACATCCTGTTGCGGAAGCACGTAGGATTCGAAGCCGTCATGTCAGAGCAGGCCGCGGTGCGAGATGATTGGAGATAGCACTACCAGGTACGTGGAAAGAGAAGTCCGAAAATCCGCAGAAGCGTTGGTGCTACTGCTAATTGCTGCTTATGAGCCTTAAAGCCAAATTGGAAGCCATTATCTATGCGGCGGAAACGCCGGTCACGCTCGACCACCTGGTGCAGCTGACCAGGGGCTCGATCACGAGCGAAAATCCGGTTGATGATGCCGGAGCCAAATCGCTTGTCCGCGCGGCACTGGAAGAGCTGACAACCGAGTATGGAGCGGCGGAGCACGGTATCGAAATCCGCCAGGTGGCGGGCGGTTATCGCATGTCCACCAAGCCCGAGCAGCACGACCTGGTTCGCTCCTTTGCCAAAAGCTTGAAGCCGCCCATACGGCTCTCGCTTCCGGCGCTGGAGACGCTGGCGGTCATTGCCTATAAGCAACCGGTCACCGTTCCGGAGATCAGCGAGATTCGCGGCGTGGATTCGAGTGGAGTCATTGCGACGCTCTTAGATCGAAAACTGATCACGACCGCCGGTCGTAAGGCGGTGATTGGACGTCCCATTCTCTATAGAACGACCAAGGAATTCCTGCTCCGCTTTGGCCTGAAGGACGTCAACGAACTGCCGAGCATGGAAGAATTTGAGAAGCTGGTGGCGGAATCGTTTCAGAGCGACTTGCTGCCTGCCGAACCGGCGGACCGGGAACCGCCTGCGCAGGAAGAGGCGCCGCTGCAGGCGCACCCCTCCTCCGATCCGGAAGAAACTGCGGAGATTTCAGTGGCGGACGTCGCGGCCGCCGAAGCGGGTTCTGGCAAAAACGACGATCTCGAGGAACACGCCAGTGCGGGAAAGAGCGACCCAGCCGCCTAGTGTGCCGCGGCTGAAGTGATCTTCACCTCGCCTCGCTTTTCTATCTGATACTCTGAACCCATGCCTGCCGAGCGCCTGCAAAAGATTATCGCGGCTGCCGGGATCGCCTCGCGCCGGAAGGCGGAGGAACTGATCTCCGGCGGACTGGTATCGGTCAATGGCCAAGTGGTGACCGAACTCGGTACGAAGGCGGATCCTGAACACGATCACATTCGCGTTCGGGGAAAGCTGCTGCAGGGTTCAGAGCGTCACATATACCTGCTGATGAATAAGCCGAAAGGTTACGTCACCACCGTGAAAGATCCTGAGGGCCGCCCCACAGTGATGGACCTGCTGCATGGAATCAAGGCGAGAGTTTACCCAGTAGGCAGACTCGATTACGCCAGCGAGGGCTTATTGCTTCTTACCAATGATGGCGAGCTCGCCAACTTGATGATGAAAGCGGCCTCTCACGTTCCCAAAACCTACATGGTGAAGGTTGCCGGAACTCCGCCCCCTGATGCGTTGAATAAACTGCGCGCGGGGCTTTCCATCCCCGGGGAACGGGGCCGCCGGGTGCGGACAGCGCCGGCCAGAATCCAGGTGATTCGCGAAGCCGACAATCCCTGGTATGAGATCACGATTGTGGAGGGGAAGAATCGGCAGATCCGCCGGATGTTTGAAGAGGTCGGCCACCATGTGGAGAAAATCAAGCGCGTCCGCTACGGGCCTCTCGAACTCGATGTACATCCTGGCGAATATCGAAAACTGAATCCCAGGGAAGTCGAGCAACTACGCGCGGCGGCTAAGAAGTAACTCTCCGCACATGACAGTGTTCCCGCGCTCGTGATACTTCTAAGAATGCCAAGATGAGCGACTACAGTGCGTTTGTGCCCGAACACATCAGGAAGCTGGGCGGGTACACTCCCGGGAAGTCGCTCCGGCAGGCGCAACGGGAGACCCGCGTGACTTGCATCAAATTGGCCTCCAACGAGAGCCCCTTCGGCCCCTCGCCGAAAGCCATTGCCGCCATGCAGTCGGTGCTGGGCGAAATCAACTTCTATCCTGACAACGACGCGAGCGAATTGCGGCAGAGACTTGCCGACAGGCACGAAGTCAGGCCGGAACAGATCGTAGTGACCGCAGGCTCGACCTCGTTACTTGGAATCATCACGCGCACTCTGCTTGCGCCCGGACTAAACGCAGTAACCAGCCTGCGTTCCTTCATCGTTTACCCGATCGCGACCAAGGCATGCTGCGCCGAGTTGATCGAAGTACCCATGCGCAACGACGGCTTCGACCTCGACGGAATTCTGGCAGCAATCAACCGCGACACCAGGATTGTTTTTATCGCCAATCCGAATAATCCTACTGGCACATTGCTTACACCGGATGAAATCGAGCGGTTCCTGGATCGCGTTCCCGATCATGTGATCACCATCCTCGACGAAGCTTATTGCGATTTCGGGCAATATTTTGCCATCCGGCACCGCGTTGAGTATTCGCGTTCTCTCGATTACGTGCACGCTGGTCGGAGAGTGGTGGTGCTGCGAACTTTTTCCAAGGCCCATGGCCTGGCTGGGGTCAGAATCGGATACGGGGTTGGACCTGCGGAACTGATGTCCTATTTCGCTCGGATGCGTACTACTTTTTCGGTCTCAGTTCCCGCCCAAGCCGCTGCACTGGCCGCCTTGGATGACGCTGCCCACATTCAAATGGCTCTGGAGAACAATGCGGCGCAGGCGGAGATCGTACTCTCGGGACTCGCTGAGTTAGGTTATAAGCCAGTTCCTACGTGGGCCAATTTCATCTACTGCGACCTGGGAGAAGACGCCTCCGAGATTGCCCGAAAGATGCAGAACGAAGGCGTGATTATTCGCCCCCTTGGTCCATGGGGAGCCCCTCGCTCGATCCGCGTCACGATTGGCACTCCGGAGCAGAACCAGACATTCCTGCAAGCCTTCCGAAAAGTGGCGCCCCGCGAAGCCGTTAAATAGCTATCTCATCAAGATTGGCAATCGTGCAGCGCCGTACAGCCCGGCATCGCTCCCCAGCAGCGCTCGCGTAACAACGGTGACGGTATGTCCGCGCGGAGAAACCTGGGAAGAGGCGCCGCAATCTCCAGCCGTTCTCGGCGGGGCAGTCGCCGCATACACCATCGAACGCCGACGAAGTTCCTCAAACATTGCCGGCGAAAAGGCGTCCCATGCACTCGACACGCCGCCCCCAATGACGTACATGGGAAGATTCAACGCGTTAATCAAATCGGCGACGACAATTCCCAACGCGCGTCCGGCTCGCCGAAAGATCTTCTGCGCGTCCTCATCCCCCTGGAGCGCGAGATTGTAAACCACCTTGGCGCTAAATTCCGGATCTGAGCTGGCGGCTCGGGAAAGCGGGGAAGAGACGCCGCTGGCAACGAATTCGCGAGCCATGCGCACCACCGCGCTGGCCGAGGCGTACTGCTCAACGCAGCCGCGGTTGCCGCAGTTGCACTGCACTCCCTCAGGTTCAACGGTGATATGGCCAAACTCACCGGCCATCCCGGTCATGCCGTGCCAGATGCGCCCGTTGAGGACGAGTCCGCCCCCAACGCCGGTGCCCAATGTGAGCATGGCCACGTCGTCTACGTCCTTCGCGGCGCCGAGCCACTTCTCTCCCATCGCGGCAACATTCGCATCGTTGTCGAGAATGACGCGCGTCGAGAGCCGGCGCTCGATTTCGTCGCGCACCGGGTAATCCGCCCACCCCGGAAGATTCGGGGACTCACGCAGCATTCCCGTCCGCAGATCGATGATTCCGGGCACGCCGATGCCGATCCCGCAAAGCGATGCGTTCCGCTTGTACTTCTCCGCGAGGCTGAGGATCGCAGCGCACATATCGTTGATGACGTGGTCGCGCCCAAGCGAAACCTTGGTGCCAAGGGTTACTTTTTCGAGCAGCTCTCCCTGATCACTGACCGCTGCAATGCGCAGGTTGGTACCGCCGAGATCGACGCCGATGGAGTAGTTGGTCATAGCATCTCTATTTCTGGCATTTCGGACAGTAGTGGCTGCTGCGTCCGGCAAGCACAACCCGCTTGATCGGGCTCTTGCAGACCAGGCAGGGTTCGCCTTCCCTGCCGTAAACACGGTGCTGCAGCTGGAAAAATCCTTCTTCCCCGTCCGCATCCACGTAGTCTGAGATGGAAGAACCGCCCAGAGCGATGGCTTCTTTCAACACTTCCTGCACCGCCAAGTAGAGCCGGCGCAGATCCTCGCGAGTCAGGGAGGCGGCTCGGCGACGCGGCCGAATGCCCGCCCGGAACAGCGATTCATCTGCATAGATGTTGCCGACCCCGCTGAGAAGCGACTGGTTAAGTAGTGCGCTCTTGATCGGAGTCTTGCGCCTGCGAAATAACGACACAAAGCGGCCCAGTTCGACCTCGAGCGGCTCGGAACCAGGCGCAGCGAATCCCCGGGCAACACTCAACCGGCCGAAGCGGCGAGGATCAACAAAGCGCAATTCCCTGCCTGACGCGAGTTGCGCAATTGCGTGCGTGTGCTTTTCGACTTCAGCGTTCCGCTCGCAAACCAGCATGCGCCCGGTCATCCCGAGGTGGACGATCCATTGCGCGGCTTGGGAACTTGCTTTCTTTCGAGATTTACCGTTCTCTGCAAGATCAAAGACAATGTGCTTGCCGACGCGCCGGACCGCGGAGATCTTCTTGGCGTGCAGAGCAGATGCAATCTCCCTGGCGGGTGACTTCAGCGGCTCTGGTTTGGAGCCTAACCAGACGGACTCGATGACGTCTCCGCGCACACGTTGGTCCAGTCCGCGCGCGATGGTTTCAACTTCAGGAAGCTCAGGCATAGAGTTAGTTTACAAGCCCGGTGCAGAGTTCGCAGAAGCAACGGCGAGGGAAGCCGGAGGCAGCAAATCGCGGGTAAAGCCGCCGCGACGGTGGTTTGATTGCCCCTTTGCTGTGCTTTTATGTATCATTGAACGTACACATCTGCTCCGCTAATTCCTGTGTAACTCAGCTGCTTTTTGCGTGCGGGCAACCAGTGTGTGCGACCCCGCAAGGTGCGGTACGAGTCCGTCCGGAAGTCTTGCGGACGGCCGTCGAATCTTCCCACGGAGTAGGCCTTTGAAGAAGGGTAAAACTGCGGTCATTGTCGGCGCGCAATGGGGCGACGAAGGCAAAGGCAAAATCGTCGACGTTCTCTCCGAGAACTTCTCAGTGGTAGCTCGCTATGCGGGCGGCCACAATGCCGGGCACACGGTCATCATCAATGGAAAGAAGTTCGTTCTCCAGCTCGTCCCGTGTGGAGTGCTGCGTCCGGGATGCCGCAGCGTGATCGGCAATGGCGTGGTGCTTGATCCGATCGCCTTCCTCAAAGAAGTTGGTGGACTGCGCGATATGGGCGTGAAGGTGGATGGCAATTTGTTCGTCAGCAATCGCGCGCACGTGATCCTTCCCTATCACCGCCTGATTGAGTTGGCGGCAGAGAATGCTCCCGGCCGGGTAAAGATCGGAACCACTTCGCGCGGGATCGGTCCCACCTACGAGGACAAGATGGGACGCCGTGGCCTGCGCGTCGCTGACTTGCTCGATCTGAAGCTGCTGAAGACCCATATCGAGAATGCCTGCCGCGAAAAGAACATGATCGCGCACGCGTTGTTTAATTCCGAACCGCTCGATCCCGACAAGATGTACCAGGAATACGCCGAGGTTTCTGCAAGGATTGCCCCCTTCGTTTGCGATACCGCCGTGCTGCTGAATCAAGCGATCGCGGCCGGAGAAGCAGTCGTGTTTGAAGGCGCGCAGGGTACGATGCTCGACATCGACCACGGAACCTACCCTTTTGTGACCTCCTCGAGCGCCACTTCGGGCGGAGCCGTGATCGGAACTGGCGTGGCTCCCACCGCGATCGACCGCGTAATCGGCATCACCAAGGCTTACTGTACGCGCGTGGGCGGAGGGCCATTCCCTTCGGAATCACACGATGGCAAGGGCGAGCAGTTGCGCGCGCGGGGTAATGAGTATGGCGCTGTGACCGGCCGTCCCCGGCGCACCGGCTGGCTCGATTTGCCTGCTTTGCGCTACGCTGGCATGATTAACGGGATCTCCTGGCTGGTGGTGACCAAGCTCGATGTGCTCGACGAGTTGGATGAGATTCCGGTTTGCGTCGGTTACAAGGTGCATGGCAAAGAAACCTCAGAGATTCCGGCGCAGGACAGCGGATTCCATGCGCTCGAGTGTGTGTACCGGATGATGCCGGGCTGGAAGACTTCTACTCAGGGGATTACCAGCCATGAGAAGCTGCCCAACGCAGCCCGCGACTATTTGGCTTTTGTGGAACAGGAAAGCGGAGCCAGGATTGGCATGATTTCTACCGGGCCCGGACGCGAAGAAACGATTCTCATGGACGAATTCGCGGCGGAGATGAAGTCGTTAAGCGAACCGAAGACCAGGGCCCAGGCAAGAAAATAATTACACGGAGCAGGCAATGGTTGTGTTGGTAGTAACGTGGGTAGCAAAGGCGGGACATGAAAACGAAGTTGCGGACCTCTTCATCAAGCTGAGCGAAGAATCTCGCAAGGAACCAGGCTGCCTGATGTACCAGGTGCACCGCCACAAGACCGAACCGCGGCGGTTCTTCATTTACGAACAGTACAAGGACGACGGCGGCCTCGAAGCGCATCGCGCCGCTAAGCACTTCATGCAATATGCCAAGAAAGAATTGCCCCGTGTCGCCGACCGCGTCGAAGGGCATCTGTACGAACCGCTGGGATAGGCGCTTCGCCTATTTTGCCTTGTCCGCCATCAGCACGCCGCCCGAAGCGTAGCTCTCTTTCGGTACCTCCACCATCGTGACCACGACGGCCTCTCGCCGGGCTCCCGCTTCTTCCACCATTGCGTCGGTGATGCGCTGTGCCAGCTTGCGTTTCTGCTCGGTGGTGCGGCCCTGGAGCATGGTGACTTGAACTAAAGGCATGGATCACTCTCACTCTTTGCCATCCCGAACCGTCCGGCGACGCGAGAGGAATCTGCTTTTCTGCAGGATCCCCGCGGTTCGGATGACAATGCGAATTTATTTTGCCAATTCGTATCCAGCAAAGAAGAAGCTCAGCTCAAAGCGCGCCGTATCTTCCGCGTCGGAGCCGTGGATGGCGTTGTGCTCAATGTTGCTCGCCCACTTCTTCCGAATTGTCCCTTCCTCGGCGTTTGCGGGATTGGTCGAGCCCATCAGCTTGCGCAGGTCGGCAATGGCATTTTCTTTCTCGAGAGCCAGCGCCACGATGGGACCGCTCGACATGAAGTCGGTGAGCGAAGTGTAGAACGGACGACTGGCGTGCACGGCATAGAACTGCTCCGCCTGGTGTTTGCTGATCTCGAGCATCTTGATGGCAAGAATGCGGAAGTGATTTTTTTCGAACTGCTCGATGATGTCCCCGACGGCGTTACGCTTGACCGCATCGGGCTTAATGATGGTAAGAGTGCGTTGCAAGGTCTTCATAGAATGGATTATTTGTCCTCTGGATGTCGTTACTCTCGGTCGCTGAACTTTGCCCGGCGAACGAACCTGTCTTAAACACGTACTCCCATTGCTGCGACTACGGTTTCACCAATCGCGGCGGGAGTCTTGGCTACGCGAATCCCAGCCGCCTCCATCGCCCTGATCTTTTCAGACGCGGTTCCCTTCCCGCCCGAGATGATCGCGCCCGCGTGGCCCATCCGTCGTCCCGGCGGCGCGGTCTGGCCGGCGATGAATCCCACCACCGGCTTTTTCATGTGCGACTTGACGAACTCCGCCGCAGTCTCTTCCGCGTTGCCTCCAATCTCTCCGATCATCACCACGACCTCGGTTTGCGGATCGCGGTTGAACAGTTCGAGCGCATCCACGAAATTCGTTCCGATGATCGGATCGCCACCGATGCCGATCGCCGTGGATTGCCCGATGTTCCGCGTTGTCAACTGGTAGACCGCTTCGTAGGTCAACGTCCCCGACCGCGAGACGATTCCGACAGGGCCTTCGCGGTGAATGTGCCCGGGCATGATGCCGATCTTGCATTTGCCGGGCGAGATGATGCCCGGGCAGTTCGGCCCGATCAGCCGCGAGCGGCGGTCCTGCAGGAAGTCCCACGCGCGCACCATGTCGAGAGTTGGAATGCCCTCCGTAATGCAGACGATTAACTCCACTTCCGCATCCGCGGCTTCCATAATGGCGTCGGCGGCGAACGGTGGCGGAACAAAGATGACCGACGCATTCGCCCCGGTCTTGTCCACGGCTTCTTGCACCGTGTTGAAAATTGGCCAGCCCTCGTGCGTGGTGCCTCCCTTGCCGGGAGTCACCCCTGCCACAACCTTCGTGCCGTATTCCGCGCAAGCTTTGGCGTGAAAGGTACCTTCACGGCCGGTCAGGCCTTGCACAATCAATCGCGTATTTCGATCTACCAGGATTGCCATAAATGATTTTTCTCGCTACTAAGGCGTGATTCGCCTTTAAAATCCGTACCCGCTGAGCTTCGCCTTTGCAAAGAAAACTAGCGCGCCGCGGCGACCACCTTCTCAGCCGCGTCCTTCATGGTATCGGCAACGATGAATTTCAAACCGGATTGCCTCAGGATCTCGCGTCCTTGCTCCACGTTGGTGCCTTCCAGGCGCAGCACGATCGGCAACTGGATGTGCGTCTTGGTTGCCGCTTCAACGATGCCGTTGGCCAGGGTGTCCACGCGCAAGATACCGCCGAAAATATTGATCAGCACCGCTTTCACGTTCTTATCGCTGAGCAGAATCTCAAAGGCATGCGTGACCTGCTCGGCATTGGCTCCTCCGCCGACGTCGAGAAAATTCGCAGGCATGCCGCCGGCGTACTTGATAATGTCCATGGTCGCCATTGCCAGCCCCGCGCCATTGACCATACAACCCACGTTGCCGTCGAGCTTGATGTAATTCAGGCTGTACTTGGAGGCCTCCACTTCCAGCGGATCTTCTTCTGTGATGTCGCGCAGCTCGCGAATATCAGCATGGCGAAACATCGCATTGTCATCGAAGGTAAGTTTCGCATCGAGGGCAAACAAACGGCCATCGCTGCAGGTGATGAAAGGATTGATCTCCAAGAGTGTCGCGTCCGTATCGAGAAATGCCCGGTACAGCCCGCTCAGGAATTGCACACCGGCATTCATCTGCTGCGGTTTCAGGCCCAGTTGAAACGCGATCTTTCGGGCCTGGAACGCCTCCAGACCCATGCCGGGGTCGATGTGCTGCTTCAGGATCGCGTCGGGATTTTCTTCTGCGACTTTCTCGATGTCCATACCGCCTGCGGTCGACGCCATGAACACCGGCTTGCCTTCCGCGCGGTCTACAAGTATTCCAAGATAAAGTTCTCTCTCAATGGGAAGCGTCTCTTCGATCAGCAGGCGGCGGACGATGCGGCCCTCGGGACCTGTTTGATGCGTGACCAGCTTCATGCCAAGCATCTTGGATGCCAGTTCGCCCGCTTCTTCCACCGATTTTGCGATCTTCACCCCGCCGCCCTTACCCCGGCCTCCAGCGTGGATCTGCGCTTTTACCACGACCCCCGTGGCGCCGGCGTTGAGAAGATTTCTGGCGGCCGCTTCCGCCTCTTCGCGATTTTCAGCCATTTCCCCGCGCGGAACCGCAACCCCATACTTCTTTAAGATTGCCTTGCCCTGATACTCATGAATTTTCATAATGATTCCGATTTTACTTCGTGCGCCGTTCCCTAATGACAGCCGGGGCCTTTCTTACTTCCAGGAAGGACCTTGCTTGCAGCTTGCAGCCTCGGGCAGCAAACCCATGATTTTATAGAAGCCCATAAGTTTGGGCAAACGTAAGCCATCACATCGCCGGGTGACACAAACCGGTGCTAACCTTGTAGCTGCCCATGATCCTGGATGCTCTCCATCGCATCGCCAATCACCGCCAGTCGCTCAGCCGCGATGAAGCGCGCACGGTTATGACCGAGGTGCTGCATGGGGAATGCACGGATGCTCAAGTGGGCGCGTTCCTCGTGGCTTTGCACATGAAAGGCGAGACCGTCGAGGAAATTGTCGGCTTCGCCGAAGCCATACGTGCGGCTGCGACTCCTTTGCGCTGGCGCGAAGGATCTGCCGTTTACGTGAGTGGAACTGAACGCGATGCCCTGGTGGATACTTGTGGAACAGGTGGAGATACCAGCGGCACTTTCAATATCTCGACGGCAACAGCGCTGGTCGTGGCCGGCGCCGGTGTGCGTGTGGCCAAGCACGGCAACCGCAGCGTAACTTCCAAATGCGGATCCGCGGACGTTATGGAGGCCCTGGGAGTAAAAATCGACCTGGTGCCCTCCAAAGTCTCTGAGTGCCTGGAAAAAGTTGGCATCGCCTTCTTGTACGCGCCAGCGATGCACTCTGCGATGAAGTTTGTTCAGCCCGCGCGACGCGAACTCCGGCTGCGCACCGTCTTCAACCTCCTGGGGCCGCTTACCAATCCCGCTCACGCCTCGGCCCAGGTAGTCGGAGTGTATTCCTTACAGCTGGTCGAAAAGCTCGCGGAGGCTTTGAGCATGCTGGGCTTGCATCGAGCGTTGGTAGTCCACGGACTCGACGGCCTGGACGAGATCAGCATCAGCACCCGCAGCCGAATCGCGGAAGTCCGCGATGGCATCGTGCGCACCCTGGAGGTAGACCCGGAGGACTTTGGAATGACACGCGCCCCGCTGTCGGCCATTGCCGGCGGAGATGCCGCGGCCAACGCTGCGATTATTCAAGAGGTAATCACCGGCGCGAAATCCGCAAAACGTGACGTAGTACTGCTGAATTCGGCGGCAGCATTGGTCGCCGCTGGGCGCGCCGAGACCCTCGGCGAAGCCATACCGATCGCGGCCCACTCCATTGATTCCGGTGCAGCGCTGGAGAAGCTCCAGGCCCTGGTGGCATTTACCAATCCTGCTCCTCGAAGCTAGAACTGTTACTCAGGACCGCGCCGGCTTGCTCATCTCTTTCTTGAGCCTCTCGATTTGCGCGAGATGTTCAGCCCCGTGCTCCGCCATCTTCGCGACAATTTCCGCCAAGGTCATTCCGCGGTTCATTTCCGGGTGAAACGCCGATTTCTGCAGATCCTCTGATTTCAGGCGCCGTAACAGTTGCAGGTTCGCGTGACGATTCAGGCCATAGGCGGCGATCAACTCCGGGACAGTCGATTGCATGTAACCCAGGTTGCGGGCCCACGCGTTCTGATCCATGGGAGCAATCACCGGCTTCTCATCTGCCAGAATCTGGCGAATTCGGTAAGCGTAGACGATTTCAATGTCGGCAAGATGCCCGAGCACCTCGAGAATGCACCATTGCTTTGGGGACGGCTTGTAACGCAGCACTTCCTCGGTCAAGCCGGACGCCGCCATCGCAATCTGCTTGGGGCTGGCCTCAGCGGCTTCAATATTCTTCTTGAACTCTGCTTCCGTCATACGACCTGCACTTTCTGCATCCACTCTGCGACTTGCACGTTCCAACCTAACTGGCGGCTCATGGTGTCCCGCAGTTGAGACGCCGCATCGCCGTCTCCATGCACCAGGTAGGTCGTGGCCGGCTTGTTGGAGAACGTGCCCAGCCACTCCAGCAACTCCGGAGTGTCTGCGTGATCACTGAACTGCTCGAAGGCGGCAATCTCGGCGCGAATGGGCACTATCTCTCCGTAAATCTTCACCTCGGGCGCTCCGCTTTTGATGGAAAAGCCGCGCGTGCCGGGCGCCTGGAACCCGATGAAGATGATGGTATTTCTCGGATCCGGCAACCGTTGCGCGAGATGGTGCTGAATTCGCCCGCCAGTCACCATCCCGCTCGACGAAATGATTACCGATGGAAACTGGCTCTGGTTGATCCTCTTGGACTCCTCCGGAGTGGATGCAAACGTGAACCCCGGCCAGTCCAGCGGAGATCCGTACTTGGTAATCAGCGCTTTCGTTTCTTCGCTGAATTCCTCTGAATGTTTCAGAAAGATTTTCACCGCCTGGATGGCCATGGGACTGTCGCAGTACACCGGGATGCGCGGCATCTGTTGCGACTCCATGAGTTCCTTCAGGATGAACAAAAATTTCTGAGTTCGTTCAACCGCGAAGGCGGGCACCACAACCGAACCTCCGCGCTCTGCAGTGCGGCGAATGAGGGCGCCAAGTTTTGGGCGGGGATCTTCGGCCGGATGCTGCCGGTTCCCGTAAGTCGATTCCATCACCAGCAGATCCGCGGACTCGCCGGACGGCGGACCTGAGGCTACAACCTTGCCCGGCGCAACGTGGCGATTGCGCACTCGGCCAATATCACCGCTGAAGAGCAAGCGCCGATTCCGCCCGCCACTGTTCAGCGTGAGTTCGACCATGGACGATCCCAGGATGTGTGCCGCCCGCACAAAACGGAAACTCATCTCCGGACACAGCTGCTTGCTCTGTTCAAAGGGGACGGGCTGAAAGTAGGGCAGGCAATCCAGCGCTTCCTGGAAGGTGTACAGCGGCAATGCGGGATCGTGCTTCGACTTGTGATGCTTGTTATAGAACGCCGCGTCTTCTTCCTGCAGATGGCCGGAATCCGGAAGCAGAATTCCGCACAGGTCTATGGTGGCCGGAGTCGCGTAGATCCGTCCCCGAAAACCCTCCTTAACCAGGCGCGGAATCCATCCGCAGTGGTCGAGGTGCGCATGAGTGAGGACCACCGCGTCAATATCAGCGGCCGGAATCGGCGTTGGTTGCCAGTTTCGTTCTCGCCACTCTTTCGGCCCCTGGAACAGGCCGCAGTCGATCAGGATCTGAAATCCATTCTTCCCGCTCCCATCGGAAGCGGTGTTGATCAGGTGCTTGGAACCGGTCACGGTGCCGGCTGCGCCCAGAAATTGTAGATAGGCCAAGATCGCTCCTTGAAAAAAACCATTTTAGCCGCCTGTACCCGAAATCTCAGTTGCACGTTCTATTGGGGTGCAGGCAGAGAAACATTCAGCGAGTTATTGGTGAGATCGCTCTCGGGCACGCTTCCATCATTGATCTGCACTCGTTCCGGGCTCGATGGGATCTCAATGCGGATCGAAGCCCTTCCCTTCGCGGGGACCTGCAAACGTTTGGTCACTTCTCCGATATCCCCAAACAGCCGCACAGGCACTTCAGCGCCGGCGTTCCCGAGATTCTCGACGGTAACGGTGACAATGTACCCGCCGTTTAGTATGGCGCGCGGAACGGCTGCCGCGACCCGAAAGTCGGGAAGGCCTTTGTCCCGATACACCCAGTCATCGAAGAACCATTCCAGGTCGCGCTTGCTCGCCGATTCGATCAGGCGTTGCATATAGGCTGGATCTTTGTCCTCGCTTGGCGCGTACGCGGCAAGCGACTTCCTCAGCGCCGGATCGCCCACCATGTCGCGCAACATCCACCACACATACATCGCCTTGCTGCGATAGAACTCCTGCAAGCTGGTGTTAATGAGCGACTGTTCAGCAGCGCTCGCGGCTTGATGCTCTTCGGCTACCGATTTTTCGGCCTGCGCCACTGCGCTTCGGTGCAGGCCCATGAAGTCCAGCGCCGCCTGGCGGCCGGATTGCTGTTCGCGATACGCGGCTTGCGCAAAATGCGCGAGACCCTCACCCATCCAGAGACGCGTGGAAGCAAAAGCGGCATGCGAGAGCTGGTGCACCGCGGTCATCTGAGCCAGACGTGAATCCCCGGCGATGCTCAAGGGAGCAAGCAGCAGTGTCCCGGATTCGAATGGGGCAGCCTCAGGATCGTTAAGCTCCACCACACGTACTTTGCGGGATGTCGCTCCGAACCAATCCCGCACAAAAGGCTCGGCGAGTTCGGCGGCAAGCGCATAATCCTCGGCAGCGCTCTTGTTCTCCGGTCTGTAATAGATATCCGCTCGTTGCCGGTTCAGGAACTGGTATTTTCCGATCACGAACAATGGCGCTCTTGGGCCGAGCGGGGCGAAGTCATGTTGCTGGCAGGAATCCCCGCTCGCGTTGTGACTTGCCTTAACGTCCCCCGCGGAGTCGTTCATGAACACCGTCTGCGCCTCAGAATTTTCGACGCACAGATTGACGTGCATTTCCGACGACTGCTCCCGTCTCTGCCACCGCCCCACCGCCTCGAACACCGTGCTTCCCTCGGAGAGGTTGGCGGATTCTGTGGCGACCGGATACCAGAGCACATATCCCATCCCTCGAACTGCAGTGTAGGATTCGCCGATCTGGTCCCAATCGCTGTGCCTGGCATCGGCTTCTGGCACCCCGATGCGCGTAAGCCGGGTCGCATCGGGCGGGATCGTCCCTTCATAGCCGAGATCAAGCTGGATCGTTCCCCGCGCTGGAACTTGCTGGGGCAAGGTGACGATCGCTTCAGAAACCGCGCCGGTGTGATCGACGTCGGAGGTGTAGGGCTGAGAGACAAATTGCAGTGGCTTGCCGGCGCTTTGGATGGACCTCCAGGCAAGCGTGGATGAAATCTGAAGAGAGACATTCCTTTGCGGCGCACTGGAATCATTGCGCAGCGTAACTTTCCCGCGCACCGCAAGTCTTTGCTGAGACTGTTCGACTCGGGCTTCGAGATCGTAGTTCGTGAAGCTGAAGGCCTCACGGTCAAGCCCCGTGCAGGTCACAGGAAAAACCACAGTAAGCAGTAAATACAACAGTAATTTCATGGAGTTGTCAGTCGGGCCAATTTAACGCGGTTTCCCTCTCTGCCGCACAACTTCATACAACATCACTCCGGCTGCGACCGATACATTCAGCGACGAGACCTTCCCCAGCATAGGAATGGAAACCACAAAATCGCATTTCTTTCTTACCAGCTCATGCACGCCCTTGCCCTCGGCGCCCAGGACAATCGCGCAATCCATCTTGTAGTCGAGTGAATCATAGGACTGGGTGCCGCGTTCATCCAGGCCAACAACCCATATGTTTTTGTCCTTCAGTTCATCCACGGTACGCGCAATGTTCGTGACTCTCGCGATTGGCAGATGCTCGCTGGCGCCCGCCGACGCCTTGGTCACAACCGGCGTGACCCCGACGGCGCGGCGCTCCGGGATGACGACGCCGTCGGCTCCGGCTGCGTCGGCGGTGCGAAGAATCGCTCCCAAGTTGTGAGGATCTTCAATTCCATCCAACAAGACTAGTAGCGAATGCTCTCCGCGTTTGGCGGCGATCACATCATCCAGTTCGTTGTATTGTTTGCCGGAGGTGACTGCCACGACTCCCTGGTGGGCGTTGTTGCCCGCCATGCGGTCCAGTTCCGGACGTCCAACGAACCGCACCGCAACCCCAATGCGGCGGCATTCCTCCACCACTCGTTGCAGCCGCAGATCGTGGCGTTCTTTGGCGACCCCCACCCACTCGAATGCGCGTCCGCGAGCTTTCAAGGCCTCTGACACTGCATTGATGCCATAGATGATGTTCATCGAAATTTCAGTTTATCAGCAGCTCAACGCCATCCCTGTGCTGCATCGTTCCTGTTAGACTGAAGGGTTTGGAGGTGTGGTTTGGGCGACGTGTACATCCTTTCGGCGGTGCGGACTCCCATCGGAAAATTCGGCGGATCTCTTGCCAGCCTTACCGGCGCCGACATGGGCGTGATCGCAGCCAAAGCGGCCATCGAGCGCGCCGGAGTTCGCCCCGAGCAAATTGAAGAAAGTATCTTTGGCAACGCCCGTCAGGCTGGCGGCGGGCCCAATCCCGCGAGGCAGATCTCAATCCGCAGCGGGGTTCCCCAGACCGTTCCCGCCTACACCGTAAACAAAGCTTGCGCCTCAGGAATGAAGTCCATCGCGCTGGGCTTTCACGAGATCGCAACCGGCGGTCTCGATTGCGTGCTTGCGGGGGGAACGGAGTCGATGTCGCGGCTTCCCTATTATCTCGATGGAGCACGCTGGGGATATCGCCTGGGCAACCAGGAACTCGTCGATGGCATGTACCGCGATGGGTTCTTCTGCCCCATGGCAAAAATGGTAATGGGCGAAACTGCCGAGGTTCTGGCGGAGCAGTACAAGATCTCCCGCGACGAACAGGACCAGTTCGCATTGTGTTCGCAAACACGGGCCGCAGCAGCAATTGAAGCGGGAAGATTCGACGCTGAACTGGTGCCGGTCACGATTGAAAGCAAAAAAGGCACTCAGGTCTTCAGTCGCGACGAGCATCCATTCATCGGCGCAACCATGGAGAAAATGGCCAAGCTTCCGCCAGTCTTCTCGAAGACCGGAACTATTAGCGCGGGAAACTCATCCGGCATTACCGATGGCGCCGCGGCTGTCGTTCTCGCCGGTGAAGCGTTCATCAAGCAGAACAACCTCAAGTCGCTGGCACGAATACTCGCCACCACCTCGGCAGGCGTGGACCCCAGGATCATGGGCATCGGGCCCGTTCCTGCAATCCGGAAACTGGAAGAAAAATATCAACTTCGCCTCGGGGACTTCGACCTGGTCGAACTCAATGAGGCCTTCGCTGCCCAGGTTCTTGCGTGCGATCGCGAGCTGCACTTGGATCGCGCAAGGCTCAACGTCAACGGTGGAGCAATCGCGCTCGGGCACCCGATCGGGTGCACCGGCACGCGCATTACGGTGACGCTGCTCCATGAAATGCTCAGGAGAAAAGCCCAGCGCGGGCTGGCAACTCTGTGTGTTAGCGGCGGCATGGGTATGACGCTGGCCATTGAGAATACAACCAATTGAGGGAGCAGCCTCTTAATTCTTCTTGCGTTGACCCTGCCGGAAACCGGCCGATATACTTTTTGCGTGCGCGAAACGGAGTCTGAATGACCCTCTCAGCCGTAATTGTGGATGACGAGCAGTTGGCCCGTGATGAATTGGCTTACTTGCTGAAGAATTCAGGCGAGGTCAACGTTGTAGCGCAGGGCAAGAACGGTCTGGAAGGCGTCAGCCTGATTCGCGAGCACAATCCTGACCTGGTCTTCCTTGATGTCCAGATGCCGGGACTGGACGGTTTTGGCGTCATCAAGAAACTGCTGGACAAGAAGATTCCGCTGCCCAAAATTGTTTTCGCCACGGCCTTCGATCAATACGCGGTCAAGGCTTTCGAGGTCAACGCAGTCGACTACCTGCTGAAGCCATTCGATAAGAAACGCGTCGCCCAGTCCGTGCAAAAGGCAAAGACGAAATTGGAGGCCGACACTCCTGCTTCATCATCGGACAGGCTCGAAACCCTGGTACGCATGCTGGAGTCGCAAAAACCGCAGGCTTCCAAGATCCTGCTCAAGTCCGCGGGTCGCATGTTCCTGGTAAATCAGAAAGACATCTGTTTTGCCTCGATTGAGGATGGAGTGATTTCGGTCGCGACTTCTGGTGCAAGTGGAATGGAGGGTCAGTCCAATTGCCGCACTCTGGAAGAACTACTGGAGAGCCTCGATCCAAATTTGTTCTGGCGCGCCCATCGCTCCTATCTCGTGAATATCAACCGGATTAAGGAGGTCGTCCCCTGGTTTAAGAGTTCCTACCAGTTGCGCATGGACGATAAGAAGCAAACCGAGATCCCGGTCAGCCGGGCTCAGACCAAACGTCTGCGAGAGTTGTTCGGACTTTAGGGCAACTCATTTCTTCGGCATACGCATCCCATGCATTAACTGAACTGTCTCCAATTCACAACGCAGAGACGACCTGGACGTCCACGGTTTTTTAAACCGCTCTGCGCGAGGCTCCTGGAGAATTTGATTCCGGTGCCGCGCTCGTGTCCGCAGGGCACAGAACTGACTGATCTACGAAGCCAGCGCTTCCAGAGCGTTCTTGTTTCGAATGACCAGGGTGGATCCTTCCAGCCTTATGAATTGCTTTTTCTTCAGGTCCCCCAGGACGCGGGTCACCGTCTCGCGCGAGGAACCGATCATTTGTGCCATTTCTTCGTGGGTGAGGCTGGGATGGATCCGGATCTCTCGATCCTTCTCCAGCCCTTCTGCCCACGAGAGCAGCAGGCGCGCCAGCTTTCCCACCGATGACCGCGCCAGCACCAGGTCGTGGATGTCGCGGTAGGCGGACTGAAATTCGCGGCTCAATATTTGCGCGCAGTGCATTCCAATTTCTCCGCTGCTCTCCACCAGGCGCTTGAGCGTATCGCACTGCACAAAATTCACCTGGCACGGTCCGGCAGTTTCCGCCGTCAACTCGTAGCAGGAACCGGAAATGACGGCGCTCAACCCGAGCACGTCTCCGGGCTCCGCAATTTTCAGGATCAACACCTTGCCGTCGCGTGAGGTGGTGGAGAGCTTGACCCGGCCGGTACATAACACGAAGGCCCCGCGCGGCTTTTGCCCCTCCACAAACAGCACAGCACCTCCTGGGTGGGTGCTTTGGTGGCTAGCGGCGCTGAGCGCGCTGAGCGCTGTTGGTGAAAGATCGCAAAACCCGCGATTCTGTTTGTGATTACATAAAACACAGCTTTCGATTATGTCCAAGCCGTACGGAGTGTTCATCTCGGCCTCACCAAGAAAAGTCAATCGGATGTTTTCAGTCAGCAGGCGCGGGGAAACGCATTGTTCCACCTTTCCGGGACAGGGAGACCCAATGCTTTTCATAACTCTGGCAAAAGAAAATTCTCTCGTTTGCAATAACCAGTCTTGCGCGATGGACTGTCTTGCCGGATCGGGAGATTGCAACGCGTGAACCAGTTCCCAACCCGATCCCGGATCTCCGGCTTTTTGCCAAAGCTCACCACAACGATCCAGATCCGAGACGGTATGAGAAGCCGCACAGCGGGGCACCGATTTCTCGCTGTCTACGCGCTCCATCTCTCCTGAATCTCCGCTACGAGATGTCGGGATTGCGCTCCCTTCCCGTTCAATCTCGCCCCCGCGCTATAAATTTCCGCAAGAAGTGCTTTGCCACGGACGTCCACAAAAGTGACCGCGTCCAGGTTGACCAGCAAACATCGGTTCTCCAGCCTGGCCAATACAATTGCCCAGCAGTTCTCCAATTCGGTAACGAAAGAACCGGACAGAGACCCCGCTAACCAAAGTGTCACTCCGTGACTTTGTTCCTCGACGCGTATCCGCAACATGAGCCATTTCGCAGGGCAGGCAAATGGCCAATCGTCCGGTTCCAGGAAGGGAAATTAAACGTGCGTTTTGGCACGAATTGGAAGATCCCATGTTGCGGTTGAGCCTCGCGCGGTGCCGAACCTGCGGCACAGTGCCGACTCCTCGGCAGCCGTTCTCAGAGCTCAAGTCGTTGGGACAGAAGGTTATTTCCCCCCGTGCCTAGTTACCGTATTCCTGGCGGGAGATGCCGAGTTTCTGCATGCGGGACTGCAGGGTGGTCCGTTTCATGCCCAGGCGGGAGGCGGCCCCGCGGGGGCCTGCAATCACGCC
>Ga0070741_10001179_pt1 | contig 82397 bp, 89 predicted proteins | sample Coa_R1_4_FD_66440 | JGI IMG/M metagenome (GOLD analysis project Ga0070741, IMG submission 66440) | Surface soil microbial communities from Centralia Pennsylvania, which are recovering from an underground coalmine fire - Coalmine... | ecosystem: Environmental > Terrestrial > Soil > Unclassified ...
TCCGAAACCGGGTCACGCCGTTCGGCGAGCTGATCGCGGATCCGGCTCGCGGGCTCGTCTACGGCAACCGCGGCTGCCTTCACGACGACGCCGGACGGATCCGCCGGCGCTACGCCGGAAAGCGCTGGATCGCCTGCCGCCTACGCTTCCGCGGCTGGCATCGCTCGCCGCTGATGCAGCCGGGGCGGTTCACCGAGCTCTTCTTTCTCGACGAGGCGACGGCCTTTGCGGCGGGCCATCGACCGTGCGCCCTCTGCCGTCGGGAGGACTACGGCCGGTTCGGCTCGACCTGGCGCGCCTTGCATCCGGGCCAGGTCGGGGCGGATGCGATCGACGCCCAGCTCCACGCCGAGCGGCTCGACCCGCGCACCCGCGGCCAACGGCGCCACGAGGCGGTTCTCGGAGACCTGCCGGTCGGGACGCTCGTCGTCCGCGAGGGCGGAGCGTGGCTGGTCGCGGACGGCGTCCTGGCGCGCTGGACGCCGACAGGCTACGCCGAGCGCACTCCCCGCCGTCCTGCCATAAGGGTGGAGGTGCTCACGCCTCCGTCCCTGGTCGAGGTGCTCCGCGCCGGCTGGGAGCCGGCGGTCCCGCTCCTGCATCCGTCGGCGCCGGTCACGCGGTGACGGGGCGGGGCCGGGTCAGCTGGTCGCGGGCGCGGCGATGTAGATGTGGACGGCGAGCGGTGCGAACGAGTCCGTGAAGGAATCGCCGTCGGAGGCCAGCCGGCGGCTTTCGCCCATGACCGTCAGCGTCCTGCCGTCGAGGGCCGGGACCTTGAACGTCGTCTGCGTCGCCGAGTACCCCGAGTTGACCGCGATCACGTAGAGCGCGCCGCCCCAGGTGCGGGCGGACACGACGACGGGCGGGGTGTCGACGCTCACGGGCTCGTCGGGGCGGTAGATCGCCGGGCCCACACGGGCGACGTCGCGTCCCACGGCTGCGATCGCACGGCCGTTCGCGGCCGGCCATGACGCCGGCCAGTAGCCGAGGCCGTGGGCGCCGCCGGCAATCGCCATCCACGATTCCGCCCGCGTCGTCGCCGGAGTGACCGCCGTCGCCCCGTCGGGGCACTTCCAGTTCGCCGCCTCGATCCACTGGAAGGTCGGCTTGTCACCGGACAGCTTCACGAGCTCGCGCTGGGCGTAGTAGACGTCGGCCAGACGGTTCGGCCGGCACCACTCCTGCAGCGGGTACAGGTCGAAGCCGACCACGTCCGCCTTCGCGATCAGGCCCGGATACATGCCGCGTCCCCAGTCGAGCGCAGCCGCGCCGGAGTAGAAGTGGTTCGTCAAGGTCAGGAACGAGAGCCCGCCGATCCCCGACGGCGGCCCGGGCAGCTCCGCCGCGCCGACGTTCGCGCCGTCCGGCTCGTCGTAGTGGAACCAGCCGATCAGGCCGGGCCCCGAGCCGGTGTGGCCCCCGGCCACGCCCGCCGAGTAGGCGGCCCCGCCCAGGATGTTCAGCTGGGTCTGGAGCGTGCCGCAGGCATTCAGCGAGAAGACGTTGATCCCGGCGTCGAGCGCCGGGCCGTACTGCCACGGGCAGACCGAGTAGAGCATCATCGGGAAGAACGGCTCCCCGTCGAGGAGGACTGCGCCCTGATCCCTGCCGAGCGTCGCCGACGGATGCGCCAGCGGGCCGTGCGTGGTCACGTCGAGCGAGGTCTGGACGCGCTGCCCGTCGTCGCCCACGGCGCGGATCCAGACGCGGTAGGTCGTGCTCGCCGCCAGCCCGGTGAGCGAGACCGTCGAGGCGCCCTGGGCAACGGGAGCCCACGTCGTCGGCACGCCGAAGTCGGCGACCCCGTAGCTGACCTGGACGGTCGCGGGGGACGACGTCCGCCATCCGAGCGTCGCGGCGTACGAGCCGACCGACGACACCTGCACGCCCTGGATCTCGAGCGGCTTCCCCACCGGCTGGACCGGGGCCGGCCTCGGGGGCGCACCCGACGAGAACGACGTGCAGTCGATCGAGCGGGCATTCACCTCGGCCGCTGTCCGGCGCAGCGCCTGGTAGGCCGGCTTGGGCGTGCCGTCCGCCCAGAAGACGCCGGACTGCCAGCCGGCGAGGTCCTTCTCGTCGACCAGGTGGAAGTTGAAGTAGGCGCCGACCGCCGGCTGGCAGTACGCGACCTTGATCGCGTCGGCGAGCTGCATCGGCTGGTCGAGCGCGGGGCCCTGCCCGGTGTCGGACGTCTCTTCGGCGGACCACGCGGGGACGGGCGCCGGATCGGTCTCCGTCCCGGAATAGAGCGATGCCTTCGACGCGTCGGGTGCAGTCTGGAACCCCTGGGCCAGGTACCAGATCGTCGTCGTCTGCTCGCCCGGGACCGGCTGGGCCGTCCCGTGAAAGCCGTCGCCGAGCGCCTGCATGAGCGCCGCATAGTCGCCGATCGAGATGGTCGAGCCTGCCGGATGAGCGAGCCACGGCCGCTCGCTGGAGCCGATCGCGTGCGGGATGTAGCCGAACGTGTCGAAGATCGGCTTCGTGCGCCCGCTCGCCTTGTAGGCGGCCGCGAGGCCCGAGATCCAGGCGGCCGGAGCGTGGTAGCCCAGCGTGAACGATCCGGGCGCGGGCGGCGCCTTCGACACCATCAGCGAGACGACGTTGGCGCCGTCGCGCACCGCGTGCGCCGCGTCCCAGCACTCGGCGAGCAGGGCCTCGTAGTCGGCCGGCGCAATGCTCTGGCCGCCCGGACCGAACTGCGCGCTCCAGAACGTGCTGTCGTTCGGGTCGTTCCAGATCACCACGTCGTCGATCTGCGGATTCCGTTTGAGCAGGTCGGCCACGAATCCGCAGTACTGGGCGCGGGCGTCGGCCGTGCGCGGGGCGTCCGCGGCCGCTCCGTAGATGCTGACGACGACGCGGAGGCCGAAGGCATCCAGCACGAGCCTGTCCAGGGCGGACTGCGAGTCGGTCGGCACGGTCGCCTCGCCAGGTCGCCAGCGCAGCGTGACCCGAATCGCCTTCAGGCCGAGCGTCCGCGCGATCGAGGAGTTCAGCTGCGAGTTGCCCCAGACGAAGGCGTCCTCGTCGGCGCCGACGAAGAAGCTCTGAGTCGCCGCGCCGGCGGGCGTCGCGTGCAGGCCGAGGCCGATCGCAACCGCGATCGTCGCGACGACGAGACGTCCCGGGATCCGATTCACCACCCCTTCATCGGCAGATGGGCGGGCGAGTAAAGGGGACTTGCGATACCGGCCCTGGGCCCCGAGGCCTATTGCGCGACCGCGGCGGAAAGCCTAGGGTGCAGGACCGTGCGCACGGGGGTCGGGCTCGCCAGTCTCGTCGTCGTCCTGCTGCTCGGCGTGCCTGCCTTCGCGGCCGGCGGGCAGAAGACGTTCGAAGCGAAGGGAATCGGGATCACGTTCAAGTACCTCGAGCCCTTCAAGCAGATCGCCGCCGTGACGTTTCAGAAGTCGGCCGGCTCGAAGGCGGTTGCCCGCGGCGCGGTCGCGCTCGACAAGGTGAACCTGATCATCGTGTCGCGGTACAACCTGCGCGTCGCGATCACGGCCGGCAACCTGGCGAAGTTCAAGCGTGAGGTGGACTCCGTGATCGCGCAGCTGGCGGGCAAGCCGGTCAGCGGCAAGCGGACCGTTCACGGCGGTCTGCCGGGCTACGAGTACGTGATCTCCCTGACCAGCCCGGCCCGCGCCGTGAGCCGCATGTCGGTCCTGTTCGACGGCGACGTCGAGTACCTGATCAACTGCCAGTCGACGCCGCCGCAGCGCACGAAGCTCGACGCGGGCTGCCGGGTGGCGCTCGCAACGCTCAAGCGGCGATAGCACCTCCGGTCGCGTGAGACGGACGGCGCTCCTGCTCGTCGTCGGCCTCGCCTTCGCCTGGGTCGCGGCCGCAGCCGTGCTCTTCCTCTGGCCGCCCCGGCACGCGCCCGCGAAGGCCGACGCAGTGATGGTGCTCGCGGGTGGACGCGGGCCCCGGCTCGCGCGAGGCCTGGCGCTCGTGCGCCGAGACGTCGCGCAGGTGCTGGTGCTGTCCGACGGCTGGAGCGCGACCTGGCCGGAGGCGAACCGCCTGTGCGCCGGACGCGACGTCGGCGCGCGCGTCGTCTGCGTGCACCCGCAGCCGTACGACACCCGCGGTGAGGCCGAGGCGTTCGCGCGGCTTGCCGCGCTCCGCGGCTGGCGGTCGGTCGTGGTGGTCAGCTCCCGCTACCACCTGCAGCGAGCGCGGATGCTCTTCGAGCGCTGCTTCGACGGGGTCGTGGATGTCGACGGCCCGAGCCAGTCGTTCGGGACGCGGCTCTGGGCGTCGGTGACCGAGACGGCGAAGCTGGCCTACGCCCTGACCGTCGAGCGCGGCTGCTAGCGCGTGCCGAGTGCCGGGGCTAGTCGCCCCAGTCGAAGTCGCGCGAGCGACCCCAGAGGCTGTCGTCGCCGTCCACGACGGCGTGCTCGAGGCTCTCCTCGCCGGGCCACGGCATCGCCACGCCGGCGACGGAAACGACGGGCTCCGTCCCGTCCATCGTCTCTTCCAGGCGAGCCTGCTGCTCGCTCTTGAAGAGCGGGTGGTTGACGAACGGATCTTCCGCTTCGTAGCTGGAGAGCGGCATCTCGTGCTCCAGCTGGGCGTTGCGACGCTTGAGCTCGAGATGTTCCTGGATGACTTGGCTGAAGATGGACGGCGTCTCCACCGGCATTCGAACCTCCGACGTCGGGGGCACGTTTCGCGAGATTGTAACGGTTTTATTAGGAACTCGAAGAGGGTACCCCGAACGGCGGACAAACCGGTGCATATGGAAGGATGCGGACGTGCCGAAACTGATTCCGAAGGCGGGCCCGCTCGGTCTCGCGCTCACGGCGTACGACACCTGGCGTCGGCTGAGCCCGCGCCAGCGGCGGCTGATCGCGGCGCAGGCAAAGCGCTACGGGCCCGTCGTCGCGGCGCAGGCGCTCCGGTCGGCACGCGCCGCAGCGACGGCGCTGAAGAATCGCCAGACGGTCGACCGGTAGCTCGCCTCGATGCGGGATGGCCGGGACCAGGCCCGATGCCGCGATCAGGCGCCGCCGGTAGCAGCGCCGCGCGCGGCGGCGCGAGCGTGGTGATCCCGCGGCGCGTCCCAGCCACAGGCTCCGCGGCGCGGAATCGCCGATCGACCATCTACGCCAGAGCCTCGCGGACGATCCGGTCCTGCTCGCGCAGGTGCGCGGTCGGATAGCCCTCGCTCGGGCTCGCCCGCCACGACCTGCCGATGTAGCGCAACGGGACCGCCGGGGGACGCGCCTCCTCGAGGCGGTGCCGGATCGAGCGCCAGGCGCCCATGTTCTGGGGCTCCTCCTGAACCCAGACGACCTCGTCCAGGCTGGGATAGGAGCCGACGAGATCCGCCGTCTCTTTCGTCGGGAAGGGGTACAGCTGCTCGATCCGCGCGACGGCGACCATGTCGGATCCGCGGCGTAGCTCGTGCCCGGTGATGTCGTAGTACACCTTCCCGGAGCAGAGGACGAGCCGCCGCACGCGGTCCTTGGCGGCGACCGGATCGTCCAGCACCGGCGCGAAGCTCCCGTCCGCGAGGTCGGGAAGGGTCGACGCGGCCTCTCGCAGCCGGAGCAGCCCCTTCGGCGTCATCACGACGAGCGGCCTGGCGATCGGATCGAGCGCCTGGAGCCGGAGCAGGTGGAAGTACTGGGCGGCGGTCGAGCAGTTGGCGACGCGAATGTTGTTCTGGGCGGTCGACTGGAGGAACCGCTCGAGCCGCGCGCTCGAGTGCTCGGGCCCGTTGCCCTCGTAGCCGTGCGGAAGCAGCAGCGTCAGCCGTGACGTCTCCCCCCACTTCGACCTCCCGGCGACGACGAACTGGTCGAGGATGATCTGGGCGCCGTTGACGAAGTCGCCGAACTGCGCTTCCCAGAGGACGAGCGCCTCCGGCGCCGCGACCGAGTAGCCGTACTCGAAGCCGACAGCCGCGTATTCGGAGAGAGGCGAGTTGTGCACCTCGAACGACGCGGTCGCGCCCCGAAGATGCTGGATCGGCGCGTAGACCTCGCCGGTGCTCGCGTCGTGCAGGACGAGATGGCGATGAGAGAAGGTGCCGCGCTCCGTGTCCTGGCCGGTGAGCCGGATCGGAATCCCTTCTTCGAGAAGGCTGGCGAAGGCAAGCGCCTCCGCCTGACCCCAGTCGATGCCGCCTTCCTCGAGCGCGCTCGAACGGCGCTCGAGCTGGCGTGCCAGCTTCGGGTGAACGGTGAAATGATCCGGCACCGTCAACAGCTCCCGGTTGAGCTCGAGCAGCCGGTCGGCCGGCACCGCGGTCGTCGTCCCGGGCGACGCTGACGGGAGGGCCGGCTCGGCGGACGGCACCGGCTCCTGGCCGAGCGACGACCTCAGCCGCTCGTGGGCGTCGCGCAGCGTCGTCTCGACGCGTTGCACCATGGCCGTGGCCGCGTCGGCGGAGAGCGCGCCGTCCTCCGCGAGCCGGGCCGCGAACTGTGCCCGCACCGTGGGTTGCTCGGCGATTCGCTGCGACATCAGCGGCTGGGTGTACGCGGGCTCGTCCTGCTCGTTGTGGCCGAACCGTCGATAGCCGACCAGGTCGACGACGACGTCGTGGCCGAAGCGGTCGCGGAAGGCCAGCCCGAGGCGGATCGCGGCGATCGCCGCTTCGGGGTCGTCGGCGTTGACGTGGATGATCGGGACGTCGAAGCCCTTCGCGAGATCGCTGGAGTAGCGCGTCGAGCGGCCGCCCGCCGGATCGGTCGTGAAGCCGATCTGGTTGTTCGCGATCAGGTGCAGCGTGCCGCCGGTCGAATAGCCCGCGAGGCCCTCGAGGTTGAACGTCTCGGCGACGACACCCTGCCCGGCGAAGGAGGCGTCGCCGTGGATCAGGATCGGCAGCGCGACGCCCGGATCGTGGATGCCCGCCTGCGTCGACCGGTCGGTCTGCTCGGCTCGCGTACGCCCCTCGACGACGGGGTCGACCGCCTCGAGGTGGCTCGGATTCGCGCAGAGGGTGACCGTGATCTCGCCCGCCGACGTCCGGCGGAGGCCCTGCGCTCCGAGGTGGTACTTGACGTCTCCGGAGCCGCCCTCCGGATCGGAGACGACGGCCTCGATCGTCCGCTCGCCCTCGAACTCGCGCAGGATCGCCTCGTAGGGCTGGCCGATCGTGTGCGCGAGCACGTTCAGCCGGCCGCGGTGCGCCATCCCGATGACGACCTCGTGCGCCCCGCGCTCGACGGCGAGCGAGACCGCCTCGTCGAGCATCGGGACGAGGACGTCGAGGCCCTCGATCGAGAACTGCTTCTGACCCAGGAAGGCCTTGCGCAGGTAGCGCTCGAACCCTTCCACCTCGCTCAGGCGCTCGAGCAGACGCACCTTTTCCTCATCCGCGAGCGGGCGGCGGTAACGCCCCGACTCGATCGCCTGCCGCAGCCAGACGCGGCGCTCGTGATCGGAGATGTGCTCGATCTCGTACGCGATCGTCCCGCAGTAGGTCTCGCGCAGACGCGGCAGCGCGTCCGCGAGCGTCTCGGCCGGAACGTAGAGGCGGAGGAGGCTTGCCGGGATCCGCTCCTGGAGCTCGGGCGTCAGCTTCGGAATCAGGCGCTCCGGGTCGAGCGCCGGGTCGCCGACCGGCTCCGAGCCGAGCGGGTCGAGCCGGGCGGCGAGGTGCCCGTGCATCCGGTAGGCCTTGACGAGCGCCATCGCGGCGGCGATGCCTCCGAGGAGCAGCTCGTCGGGCGGCTCAGGCGCCTCGGGCGCGGCCGGCGCAGGCGGAGTCGGCTCGGCGACAGCCGCCGCCCGTGTGCCGCCGTTTCCATCCGACGGGACCTGCGCGGTCTGCAAGAGCCGCGCGAGGCCCGGTAGCCCGGACACGACGTCGCTCGAGCCGTCCTCGAACAGCTCCCTCCATTCGGCCGGGACCGATTCCGGACTCTCGAGGTACTGCTCGAGGATCGCGCTCGCGTACCCCGCGTTCAGGCCGTCGACGTCGCGCATCTCCCCATGTTTTGTAGCAGGGCGGCGTTCCCTGCCGTCCGCCCGCTAGAAGAGCGGCCGCTCCGTGACCACCGCGATCACCATCCCGGCCACCCACGAGGCACCTGCGATCGCGACGGCGAGGGCGGCCAGACGGCTGTGCCGTCCGCCGATCCCGACCGCGACGAGCGCGAGGACGATCGCCGCGACGCCGATGCGCACGGGACGCATCTCGAGATGCGTCCCGGAGATGCTCAGGTTCAGGTTGGTCATGCCCAGCAGCCCGAGGAAGATCGCCGCGGCAGACATGAGCCCGCCGATCGTGTCGAGGCGATCGCGCTGGGTCTCCGCGACGGCGCTCATCGACGAGCCCTCGTGGCCGCGGCGGTCCTGCGACTACCGCGGCCCGGACGACCGTGCGGTCCATGCCGGGGCGAACGCGAGGCCGCCCGGGCGAAGCTCCAGCCGGGCCTCGGGTCGACCCCGACCGATGCGGTGACGCGGTCGGGCTCGAGCGGAGCAGGCTTCGCCCTGATCGCCCACCAGACGACGAAGCAGACATAGACCACGGGGATCTTGAGGATGACCAGCATCCAGATCAGCTCCCAGGTCATCGCACTATCTTAGTGCTCGCGCTCATGGCGCGGCCGGCCGGCGAGCGCCGAGGGGTCATCGATACCGCTCGCCTTCGTCCCGCCGGTAGCCCCACGCGGCGAGGATCGCGAAGGCGGCCGACCACGCCCCGAGCAGGAGCCAGTCCCGCGGCCGCCACAGATGACCGACTGTTGCGCCCCAGAGCACGTTCCCGAACTGGCGGGTGGGAACGAACGGCGAGAGGGACTCGATCGCCGGCGGGAGGTCACGAGGCGTCGTCCACAGACCGCCGGCGAACGACATGACCAGATAGAGGATGTTCGCGGCCGGGACCGCCCCACGCGGCGAAGCCCAGTACCCGAGCGCGATCCCGAGCAGCGCGAAGGGCAAGGCGCCGAGGCCGAGGGCGACGGCGAGCGCGATCCAGCGCGCGGTCGTGAGCTGCGCGTCGGTCGTCGCGACGGCGGCGATCGCGACGACCCCTGCAGAGGCCAACCCGAACAGCGCGGCCGACAGCGCCCGCGCTGCGAATCGCACCCGGGACCGGAGCGGCAGAACCCGCACGTACCGCTCCCAGGGGGACTCGCGCTCGGTGGCGATGCCGACGCCGAACTGGAAGAACGCGACCCCGAGAAGCGCGAAGCCTGCGAACGAGGCGAACAGACGGGTCGCGTCGGCGTTCTCGCGCGGAGCGACGAACAGGAGGAAGAAGAGCGCGGGAAGGCCGATGGTCGGGACGCTGAAGGCAGGCAGCCTGAGCAGCGTGAGCACGTCCGCTCTGGCATGTGCGACGACGAGCCTCACCGGATCGTGTCGCCCAGCGAGAGGAGGGCCTCCTCCAGCCCGCCCGGAAACGCGGCGGCCAGCTCGCGAGGCCGGCCCTCCGCGGCGATGCGCCCGCGTGCGAGCAGGACGACCCGCCGCGCGAGAGCCTCTGCCTCCTCGAGGTAGTGGGTCGTCAGCAGGACGGTGCCGCCGCTCGCCGCGAAGCCCTGGACCTCGTTCCAGACCGCCCGGCGCGACTCGACGTCGAGCCCGGTCGTGGGCTCGTCCAGGAAGACCACCTGCGGGCGGCCGGCGAAGGCGAGCGCAACCGAGAGACGCCGCCGTTCGCCGCCCGAGAGGCCGCCGACCTGGCGTCGGCTCACGCCTGCGAGGCCGAATCGCTCGAGCAGCTCGTCGTGCGGCGCCGGGTCGGCGAAATGCACGCGAACGAGGTCGACGATCTCGCCGACGCGGAGCGTCGGCGGGAAGCCGACCTCCTGCGGCGTCACCCCGATCCCGGTGCGGGCCTCCGGCCGGCGTGGGTCGGTTCCGGCAAGCTCGGCCCGCCCGGTGTCGGGCCGGCGGAGCCCGAGCAGGAGCGAGATCGCAGTCGTCTTGCCGGCCCCGTTCGGACCGAGGAGCGCGAGCACCTCTCCCGCCTGCAGCTCCAGGTCGACGTCGTCGAGCGCGCGGAGGTTCCCGAAGCTCTTCGTCACTCCTCTGAGCGCAGCCGCGATCACGGGCTTCGCGCTCGTGCGCGCTCGACGTGGATCGCCCAGTCGACGAGGAGGTTGTACGTGGCATGGGCGACGACCGCCGCCGCCAAGCCACAGGCGATGAACACGGCGCCGAAGCATCCGCCCGTCACGAGATGGACCACAGAGGCACGGCCGAGCGACGCTCGGTGCCAGAGGGCGAAGCCGGCCGACGAGACCGCCAGCGCCACCGCGGAGCCCGTCCAGAGAGCCAGGTCGCCGAGGACGACCGCACGCCAGAGAACCTCCTCGAACGTTGCACCGGCACCGATTCGGAGCCACCGCCTCGCGAGTGTGCCGCTCGACAGCGACGGACGGCCGCGCGGAAACCGACCGCCCGTCAGCACGAGGAAGAGCATCGTGCCGGCCAGCGCACCGACCGCGAGACGCGGCAGCGCCGCCGACCCGGTCATGCCCGACCTCTGCCGATCGGGATCGTGTACAGCACAGACTCGTTGACGCCGTCGAGGCCGAGGAGCTGGTCGGCGCGGCGGTCGAAGAAGCCGCCGATCGGCACCGCGGCGAGTTCGAGAGCGGAGGCCGCGAGCAGCAGGTTCTGCGCGAGATGGCCGGCTTCGAGCAGGGCGAAGCGGTAGCCGCGCAGGCCGTACTTGAAGCGTGTCCGGCCGAAGACGGCGACCACCAGCACGAGCGCAGCACAGCCCGAGACCGTGTCGGCGTAGGGAGAGACGGATTCCAGCTCGTCGGTCTCCAGGCCGGGGCGATGACGCTCGAGCACACGGGCGAGCGGATCGAAGTGGTAGACGGCCGGGCGGAGCCCCGCCACCCGCTGGGCCGAGACGTAGAGGTCGAGCGGGTAGAGGGCGCCGGCCGACGGGACGGTCCGGACCGCCTGCGCCGTGTCCTGCGCGACGTCGAGCAGGCCGCTCACGCCGTAGGCCGCACACAGCAGCGCCGAGAGCATCGACGTGGAGATCGGGTCGTCGGTGAACGAGCGACGTGATCGGCGATGCCCGATCGCGGCGTCGAGGCGCATCTCGAGCGGCGCGGGCTCCGGCAATGGGATCGTCGGCCCCGCGCCTCGGCGCACGGCGCGCGTCGCGCTCACCCGGAGATCCGGCCGAGCAGCCAGCCGGCGTGCGCCCTCGAGCTGACGATCGGCCTGGGAAGGGGTCAGCTTCGAAGCCTCGTGATAGGCCTCGGCAGGGTCGTCGACCGCAGGGCGGCAACCGTAGACCGCCTCGACCCAACGTGTCGTCTGCATGATCGCCGTCGCGTTCATGGAAACGGGTGCGGGTCGGAGTTGAGGTCGGCCACGGCGAGCGGGCGCGGCAGGAGCCCACAGTCGTGCGCGGCGTGGTACAGACGGCGGCTGCCCAGGAACCGTGCGCGCTCGACGACGTCCAGCTGGCACAGCCCCGGCGTGAGCACCCGGGCGACGCGGAAGCCCATGCTGCGCACGTCGGGAGTGGTCACGTCGACGGCGTACGCCGAGATGCCGTGGCGGCGGAGCCGGGCGCAGACGAACTCGATGCGCGCCCTGACGTCTTCACCCTCGAGCGGAGCGACCTCCCGCGTGTCGCGGCGCTGCTCCGACGCATCGAGGAAGGCGGCTCTCGCCGCGCGCTTCGGATGCGCGTAGAAGACGGTGTGACCCTCGAAGGTGCAGATGTCGGCGGCGGCGCGGTCGAGCTCCGTCGGGTTCTCCACCGCGCGATCGCGTACCCACCGCTGGACGGTGAACGCCTCTCCGAGCGCCTTGCGCCAGGCGGCGCCGACGGTCTCCGCGCTTGCGGCGCCCACGCCGAGCGCGCCGAGCGCTCCGGGGGGCCCGTGGACGACGCCGAGCACGGTCGGGATGCCCAGGAACACGCTCATGTCGACCGCGGCGTACCGCAATCCGCTGGGAGCGAAGTAGCGCGCGTCCAGCCGGACGAGCTCGGGGTCGCTGCTCCAGTCGAGCAACGGAAGCGAGAGCCGGTCGTACCAGGTGAGCATCACGGCGTCGCGCTCGACCTGCTCGAGCAGGCCTGCCAGAACGGCCTCTTCCAGGGTCGGCGCACAGGCGAGGCCGCTGCTCGTCGTGTAGGCGATGCGTTCCTCCGCCTCGCCGCGGCGGCCCGCGTACATGAAGACGAGCTGAGCCGGCAGATGAGCCGGCTCTCCGCTCGGGACGGCAAAGCCCTCGACCCAGCTGACCACCGTGTCGGAGCGAAACGGCCGAAACGGAAAGGAGAAATCCTCGAACTGCGTCTCGTGGAAGAGCGCGAGCTCCTCCGGGTCGACCGCAGTCGGAAGGTCGGCCGCGGAGGCCGTGACGAGGTCGGACGGGACGAAGGACGCCGCATACCGTTCGAGGGCCTCGCCGATCGCGGCTGCCTCGGCCTCGTCGCGGCGACAGTGCTCGCTGCCGGTGTGGTCGACGAGTTGCTCGCCGACCGTGGGCCGGCCGTCTGCGATTCCGCAGGCGATGCCGACGAGACGGTCCTCGCCAGGCGCGGCGAGCCGTTCGTGGACCCCGCTGACGATCCCGGTCAGCGGCGATACGAACGTCCTGAGACGGGGTAGGACGGCCGCAGGAGGCGCAAGAGCCCGCCGACGCTCAGTCACGGGCAAGCGTGGCCTCCTGATACCAGGGAAGCGACTCTGCGACGTCGCGGAGAGCCGAGCACGCGGAGCAGCGCGGCACCCGGTGCACGTGGTGGACGCCGACGCGAAGCTCGGGCGCCAGCTCGACCGCGTAGAACGCGGCCGGCACGTACGGATCCCGGAGCACGACCCACTGGAGCGCCAGCGAAGCGGCGATCCCGGCGACGACCGCGGTCACCGTCGGTCCGGCTGGATAGGTCGCCGGGGACTGCTCGAGGAGCGCGAGCTCGTCGGGGCAGTCCAGATTCGCCGTGCGACGGCGCCGAAAGCACTCGAAGCAGCACGTCTCGTCCGGGAGGTAGAGCGGCCCGACCGCCGCGTACCGGCCGTCGAACGGAAGCACCTGGAGCCACGGCTGGCGCTCTGCCAGGGCCTGGGCGTTCCAGTTCTCGAGCGCCGGCAGCTGCGCGGGCGCAGGGGCGCAGATCGCGAGGTCGAGTCCGGGGACGACCGCCTCCGCCCGCTCGACGAGCAGGCCGCTCTGCCTGAGCAGGCGACCGATTTCGGCTGCGAGCGGGCCGCTGCCGACAACCGACACCGTCGAACCCCTGAGGGCCGCACACGCCTCGGCGACCTGAACCGCGCCGGGCCTCAGGGAGGCAAGGAGCTCGGCCGTCTGCGCCACGGGCGTCGGCAGGTCGGTTCCGAGCGGGGGCCCCTCGAGCAGGACGCCGTGGTCGTCGAGCTGCGCCAGGGCGGCCTCGACGGCTTCGCGAGCGGGCTCCCCGAGGATCTCGACGATCTGGTCGACCGACCGGGTGCCGTCGAGGAGCGGCAGGAGCACCGGAACGAGCACGGTGGCGGCTCGACCCTCGAGGCAGACGATGCGCTGGCCGTACTCGAGGAGGACCTTGCCGTCGGTCGACGCGATGCGGTACCAGGGAGCGAGATACGGGAGCGCGCAGCTCATCGCGTACGCGCCCCGCACCGTGCTCCGATGACCTGAAGCCCTAGAAGTGGCAGCAGCAACAGCAGCAGCCGACCGACGAACAGCCGTCTCCGCTCTTGTACGCGTAGAGCGCCAGCCGGTATCCCTTCTCCTGAACGGCGAGGTCGAGCAGCTCCTGGGTGAGCTTGCTGAACATGGACGCCTCCTTGTCGTGTTGCCATTGGCGACAACGTACCGGGGCGGGCACGACGAAGGTGTCACGAGAACGGCTCGAAAGTGCAACAACGCAGCTTTGCGCACGCGCGACGCGACGACTATTGGCGCATTCCGACCGGGCTGAAGGAGGCTCGGCTAGCGCCGCGCCGGCGACCAGACCGGCGGCTCGAGGCCCGGAGCGAGCCGGCCGTCGGGCTCCGGCGCTCCGGCGACGAGACGCAGCGGGATCACCCCCGCCCAGACCGGCAGGCGGTAGTCGTCCGGGTCGTCCTCAGGCGGCCCGGTGCGGACCTTCGCCGATGCTTCGGCGAGGGGCAGGCGGAGAATCGTCGTCGCCTTCAGCTCCCGGGGCGACGGCGGGCGGACATCCGCCCAGCGACCCGGAAGGATGCGCTCGCTGAAGGCTTCGAGCGCACGCAGCTTCTCGTCAGCCTCGACAACCTCCCGCGCCCTTCCGAGGACGACTGCAGACCGGTAGTTGACCGAGTGGTTGAAGATCGAGCGTGCGAGCACGATGCCGTCGACCAGCGTCGCGGTCAGGCAGACGTCGACGCCGCCGCGAAGGGCACGCAGTGTCCGGCTCGCGGCCGAGCCGTGCACGTAGAGCTCCCCGCCGACTCGGCCGAACAGGGTCGGGACGACGAACGGGTGCCCGTCGTGGACGAAGCCGAGATGGCAGAGCAGCGCCTCGTCCAGGATCGCCTCGATCGTCTTCCGGTCGTAGACGCCCCGAGCGGGCATGCGGCGGACCCGGGTGCGCTGCGAGACAGGACCTGGCGCCACGCCGCCTAGCGTACGTCTACGCCAGGATGCGGAACGCGAGGTCGAGCGGACACCCGGCTCTGCAGAGCCGTCTCGCCTGACCGAGGTCGGCCGACGACTCCGCCAGGAGATGCGCGTCGATCTGACCGAAGCCGAGCTGTCCGAATTGCTCTCTGCGCCACATGAGGACGATCTGCCCCTCCGCGTCCGGCGCCTCGAGCACGTCCTCGACGACCGCGTTACTCATGTGTGATCAACGATCGCACGGCCGACCTGGTTACGGGGTGTCCGCGAGGGGCACAAGGTGGACATGCCCCGCCCGATCTGGTCCGGCACGATCTCGTTCGGCCTCGTCTCGATTCCGGTGCGGATGTTCGGCGCCGTGTCCGAGCACAAGCTGCACTTCCACCTCCTGCACCGCCCCGACAAGGGGCCGATCGGCTACGAGAAGGTCTGCAAGCTCGAGGGCAAGCCCGCACCCGACGACGAGATCGTCAAGGCGTACGAGGTGAAGAAAGGCGAGTTCGTGTACGTCGAGGACGAGGACTTCGAGGCCGCACGAGCCGAGGAAGGCCGCTCGTTCGAGATCACGGACTTCGTCGAGGTCGAGGAGATCGACCCGATCTACTTCGAGCGCACGTACTACCTCGCCCCTCAGGACGGCGGCGAGAAGGTGTACACGCTGCTCGCGCGCGCGATGGAGGACGCGGGGCTGGCGGCGGTCGGAACGTTCGTGATGCGCGAGCGCGAGCACCTCGGCTGCCTCCGCATCCGCGACGGCGTGATCACGCTCGAGCGCATGTACTTCGCCGACGAGATCAGGCCGACGGACGACGTCCGGCCCAAGCGAGCCCGCGTCGGCAAGGAGGAGCTCGAGATGGCCGCGTCGCTGATCGACCGCTTCAAGGGGTCGTTCGACCCGGCCAAGTACTCGGACACGTACACCGACCGTCTGCTCGACGTCGTCCGGCGCAAGCAGCGCGGCGAGGAGATCCACGAGGCGCCGGAGGTCGAACCGGAAGAGGCACCCGATCTGATGGCGGCGCTGCGGGCGAGCCTGGAGGCGCGCACGGAGCCCGGTCGCCGGCCGCCGGCCCGCCGACGAACGTCGCGGCGCAACGCCGGCGGACGCCGCGGCTCGCGGGCCGCTTCACGCCGTTAGCGAAAGAGCCGCTCGTGCGAGCGGCTCTCGATGGAACTAAACGGAGCACTTTCGAACCCCTTTTCAACAGATAAAACCCTGCTAATCAGAGTTGCTAGTCTCACGGGACGCCTCCTCGAGAAGGCGATCGAGAGCCCGCGACGGCCTCGTCGAGCGCCTTCGAGACCGAATCCGGTGCTCGAGACTGTCACGCAGGTACTAACGGATGCAGATCGACCTCTTCGAGCTTCAGAAATCCACAATGCGGCAAGCGCGTTACTCGGCGAGCCCCTCCTTTGGTCATCAGTCAAAGGCATCCTCTCCGGATACACGCTCGGAGGAGACCGCCGTTTTAGCCGTATCCGACGCGGGGTCTACGAGCTGCGCAGTCGCGACGGACGAGAGTCGTCGGCGCCGCTGCAACGCTAGAGGGTGGCGGGTTGGGGAGCGGGGGTGCGACCGTACACACATGTGGCTGCTTTCACGAAGATCGCAGAGGAGGTTCACATGATCTTCAAGCGTGGCTCCGAGACTGGGTTGTGGCGAACGCTGACGTCGCCCAACGAAAGGAGCCGATCGTGAACGCCAGCAGTCTTCTCTTTCTCCTTCTCGTCCTTGCCTGCCCGCTGATGATGGTCTTCATGATGCGAGGGCACGGCGGCCACGCGCACGGCCACGGAAGTCACGGGGGCAGTGACGAAGCCGCTCCGCAAGCGAAAGCTTCCCTGCAGGAACTCCGCACTCGGCTCGACGAGCTCGAGTCGCAGATCGAGGAGCGGGAGGCGGAAGAGTCCGGGAAAGCCGCGTTGCTCGCCCGGCGAGAGCCGGTCAGCCGATGAGCGCATTTGGGACCTCGCTCGACGAAAGCACGCAGCGAGCGGCGCCCGCCTCCGTCCTTCAGACCGGCGCGCGCCGCTCGCTCGTCTCGCGAGCCTGGAGCGCCGTTCTTGCCGCCTGGAGCGGATTCCTCGGCGTTCTTCCCCACGTTCTCCACCATGTCGGCCCCCTCGCTGGTGCAGCGCTGCTTGCCGGGACAGGGGGAACCATGCTCTTCGCAGCGATCGCTCTCGTCGTCTCGATCCCGTTTCTCATCCGCATCTATCGCCGGTTCAAGACGTGGCTGGCACCTGCGATCACGCTTGCATTGATGGCAGCCGCTTTCTCGCTCTCATCGTTCGTGATCGGCCCCGCGATCACGGGTAACGACAGCGGCAGCAAGCCGAGCCCCGGAATGCCGGCAGGTCACGCTTCGCATCACAAGAAATAGCGTGCGATTGCGCGTCGCTTAGTAGCCGACTTACGGGCTCCGTAGTTCCCCTGATGCGAGGAAGCATCGTCTTTCTCACCCTGGGCGAATAGCGGAGCACGACCGAAGCTACGGAGTCGTCTGGCGCGAGCCTGAAGACGGGCTGGCTACCGGCAAGCTCGTCGTCGGGGCTGAAGAGCTCCAACTCGAAGGCGCCAGCGAAGGGCGGCTCATCCGGCGCCGCGTTCGGTTCGGCGACATCAGCGGGATCCGCATCGGCCGCACCGCCGAAGAGCGGATCCGCGACCGGCCAGCGCTCGTGCTCGACCGGCGAGGCGCACCGGCACTCCTGATCGAGCCGCTCGGCGCGGGCCTCTTGTCGGAGCTCGCCGACACGCTCGCGGAATTGAGCACCCTCCGCGGAGAGCAGGGCGAGTGGGTCGCCGTCGTCCTCCCATTGAAACCCGGAGCCTTCGAACGGGCCCTCGAGTTGATCGCCGAAGGTCCTCCGTTCGACCCCGCGGAAGCCGGGCTCGGGCAGCATCACGTCTTTGTCAGCGAACAGGAGGCCGTCTTCGTCTTCGACGGCGTCAACGTCCGTGAGACTGTTCGCCGGCTCCTCACCAGCCCACAAGCCTGGCGGCTGAGCGCAGCCTGGGCTGGATGCCTCGCCGGGCGACCAAGGCTGGCCGAGGCGGCCTACTCGTGGCCGGTCCCCGCCCAGCGATGACCTAGCCAGGTTCACAGGTCCTTCAAGGCGTTCGAATAGCTTCGGCGCCGACAGTGACCCGCCACCTGCCGCTCGTCGTCGCTACCGGCGTAACTGCGCTCGTCTTGACGCTCCCTGCAAAGGCTGAGCCGCCAGCGATCACTGCCAAACGGGCGCAAGCGGCGCGAGTGCTTTCCGACCTGCGCGTCCTCGACGAGCGGCTCGAGCGCGACGTCGAGGCCTACAACCTGGCTCGCATCAAGCTTGCTGCGACCGGACGAGCACTGGAAACGAACCGACACCACCTCGGCGTCGCAAGCCGGAACCTGACGAGCGCGCAGTGGCGGATTGCCGCCCGCCTCGTCTACCTCTATACGACTGAGCAGCCGGCCTCCTCGCTCGCAGTCATCCTAGGCTCGTCGAGTCTCGACGAAGTCCTCGATCGCCTCGACACCGCCCAGCGAGTCGCCAACCAGGACGAGGTCATCCTCGGCCAGGTTCGCCATTTCAGGGAATCAGTTCTCCGCGAGCGCCAGGCGCTTAGGCGAGAGCGCGATCAGAGGCGGCAGTTCGCGGAGGCGCTCGCCTCTCGGCGCGCGATGATCGAAGCGCAACTAACTGAGCGGCAGCGGCTCCTGACGTCGATCAAAGATCAGATCGCCGGCCTCGAGGCGAAGGAACGCGCGCAGCAAGCCGAGTTACGCCGCCAAGCTGAGGCAAGACTCACCGCCGAGCGCGCAGCGGCCGATGCTCGCGACGCAGCGGGACCTGAGAACGACCCCGAACCCGGCCTCGGCGTCGCCGCCGTCACACCCGATGGCGTCGGCGTCGCGCCGGACACGAGGCACGGGCACGTCGTCCCGATCGCAATGCAGTACCTGGGTATCCCCTACCTGTGGGGCGGCGCCTCGCCGAGCACCGGCTTCGACTGCTCGGGCTTCGTCATGTACGTCTACGCGCAGGTCGGTGTCTCTCTGCCTCATAACGCCGCGATGCAGTACCAGTACGGCATCCCCGTCGCGAAGGAGGATCTGCAGCCCGGCGACATCGTCTTCTTTAACAACCTCGGCCACGACGGAATCTACATCGGCGGCGGCCAGTTCATTCAGGCCCCGCGGACGGGCGACGTCGTCAAGATCTCAAGCCTCTCCGAGCCCTGGTACGCGGCTGGTTACGTCGGTGCGCGCCGGCTCCCCTGATCTCCAGTGCGCTCAAGCAGCGGCCGGATCAGGTCAATCGGGGCCGGGAACACGATCGTCGACGAGTTCGTCGAGCCAATCTCGAGCAGGGTTTGCAGGTAGCGGAGCTGGATCGCGATCGGCTCCGTCGACATCACCGCGGCCGCATCACGCAGCCGCTCAGACGCCTGGTACTCGCCCTCGGCATTGATCACTTTCGCCCGCCGTTCCCGCTCGGCCTCGGCCTGCCGGGCCATCGCCCGCTGCATGTTCGCGGGAATCTCGACGTCCTTGACCTCGACGATCGAAACCTTCATCCCCCAGGGCGCAGTCTGCCCGTCGATGATCTGCTGGAGAATCGCATTGATCTTGTCGCGCTCCGAGAGGAGCTCGTCGAGCAGGTGCTGGCCGAGCACCGACCGGAGCGTCGTCTGGGCGATCTGGGAGGTCGCGACCATGAAGTTCTCGATCTGGACGATCGCCGCGTTCGGGTCGACGATTCGGAAGTAGGCGACGGCGTTCACCTTCGCCGGGACGTTGTCCTTCGTGATCACTTCCTGCGGCGGGATGTTGAGGGTGACAGTCCGAAGATCGACCTTCACCATCCGGTCGACGATCGGGATCATCAGGAACAAACCAGGCCCCTTCGGCTCCGGCATCAGCCGTCCAAGCCGGAACATCACGCCGCGCTCGTACTCGCGGGCGACCTTGACCGCCGCCAGCAGGAACAGGATCAGGACGACGGCGACGGCGACGATGACGACGACCGCGGCGGTCACAGGACATCTCCTCTCGGCGTTGCGTCCATCCTACGGGAGCGGGGCACCGTCTTTGGTCTGCGAGTAGGCGAACCTTCCGGCCTGCGGGAAAGGACGTAGTCAAATCAGCGTGGGCGCTGATGGAGCGCGAGTCGCCTCTCCCCACACTGGGGCCAACCACGAGGAGGATCGGATGAAGAAGTTGCTGCTCGTCCTGCTCAGCGTCGCGTTCGCAGTCGGCGTCCTGGCTGCCACTGGACTCGCCGCCCCCGCGTCGCAATCGAAGACAGTCAAGCTCTCGATCGTTCATGTGCAGACCGGCTGCCATACGTGGAGCACGACGAAGATGCAGCCGCCCGCGCTCAGCCTGACCCTGCGCCACGGCGACCGGCTGACCGTCGGCAACGTCGATGTTGACGCCCACAAGCTCGTCCAGGTCGCCGGGCCGAAACTGCGCTTCGCCGGCATGATGATGACTGGTCACGGCACCTCACTCGTCTTCCCGAAGGCCGGCCTCTACCGCTTCAAGACGGTTGTCGTCGAGATGAAGGGGATGCCGGAGGTCAAGACGAACGGGCCGGATCACAACCTGATCCTGAGCGTCCGCGCGAACTAGCCCGCCTCTCTCACCTGAGTCGCTCGCCACGTCACGTCCCGCCGCCTCGCGGGACGTGACGTTGAGCTTTCAACGGTTCTTCACAGGCGAGCCCTACGATCGGCGCAAATCGAGTCGTGGGAGAACTCATGATGGGAGGACAGCTTTCCGCACCAGCTTGTGCGATCGAACATCCCTTCTTTGCCCGTATGTATCCGCGCTTTGCTGCTCAGGCGGACGAGCGCGGACAGGCCGAGCATCGGCGCAAGCTCCTGGACGGAATCACACGCCGCGTCGTCGAGGTCGGCGCCGGCAACGGGCGCAACTTCCGCCACTACCCGGCCTCTGTCTCTGAGGTCGTCGCCGTCGAGCCCGAGCCCCGTCTGCGCGAACTCGCGGAGTCAGAAGCGGCCTCGGCCTGTGTGCCGGTCCGCGTCGTCGCCGGCGAGGCGGCTGCGCTTCCGCTCGAGGACGAATCCTTTGACGTCGGCGTCGCCTCGCTCGTCCTCTGCTCCGTCGCCGAGCAGGCGGAGGCCCTCGCTGAGCTTCGGCGTGTCATTCGACCTGGCGGCGAGCTTCGCTTCTACGAGCACGTCGTCTCACCCTCGGCCCGGCTGGCACGCATGCAGCGCCTTGCCGATCGCCTGTTCTGGCCAAGACTCGGCGCAGGCTGTCACTGCTCGCGCGACACGCAATTGGTGATCAAGGCATCTGGCTTCGAGGTCGAGTCTTGCCGTCGGCTTGAGTTCAAGCCTTCGGTGTTGATCGGCTCGTGGACGAAGCCGCATATCCTCGGCGTCGCGCGCCGCGCCTAGCCGAGGAAACGCCCTTAGCGCTCTTGAGGCCAGGGAAGGCGGAGGCGCTTGAGGGCGAGCGCGTTCAAGGCGACGAGAACGCTCGAGCCGGACATCGAGATCGCCGCGATCTCCGGGCGGAGCATGAAGCCGAACGGCTCGAAGACCCCAGCGGCAATCGGCAGCGCCAGCGAGTTGTAGCCGATCGCCCAACCCAGGTTCTGGCGCATCTTGCGGACGGTGCCACGGCTGATTTGCACCGCGGTCGCGACGTCGAGCGGGTCGGAGCGCATCAGGACGACGTCAGCGGTTTCGATCGCAACATCGGTGCCGGCGCCGATCGCGATTCCAACGTCGGCGCCGGCGAGGGCGGGCGCATCGTTGACGCCGTCGCCGACCATTGCCACCTTCCGACCCTGCGCCTGTAGCTCGGCGACCCTCGCTGCCTTCTCCCCGGGCAAGACCTCGGCCAGGACCTCCTCGATCCCGACTTCCTTCGCGATGCGCTGCGCGGTTGCTTGGTTGTCGCCGGTCAGCATGACCGGGCGGATACCGAGCTCCTTCAGGGCCGTAACCGCCTCGACCGCCGTCTCGCGCGGCGCATCAGCGATTGCAATAAGGCCCGCTGCTTTGCCGTCGAGAGCGACATGCACGACCGTACGCCCCTCGCCGGCGAGCGCTTCCGCGCGGTCGGCGAGCCCGTCGAGAGTGATCTGTTCGCGCTCGAGAAGGCGCGCGTTGCCGACGGCGACCCGCCGCCCGTCGGCCCTAGCCAAGACGCCGTGCCCGGCGACCGACTCGAACGCTTCTGCCCGAGGCGGCTCAAGTTTGCGCTCGGCGGCGGCGGCAACGATCGCCTCGGCGAGGGGATGCTCGCTCTCCCGCTCGACGGCAGCAACGAGTCGCAAGAGCTCGTTCTCATCGACTGCGTCGATCGTTGCGACATCGACGACCTCTGGCTCCCCGCGCGTCAAGGTTCCGGTCTTATCGAGGACGACGGTGTCGAGCGAGGCGGCCTGCTCGAGGGCGATCGCGTTCTTGAAGAGGATCCCGCGACGGGCACCAAGACCGGTACCGACCATGATCGCCGTCGGCGTCGCCAGCCCCAAGGCATCCGGGCAGGTGATGACGACGACCGTGATCGCGAAGAGAAGGGCGTCGAGCACCGAGCGGTCGACGACGCCCCACCAGACGAGAAAGGTTCCGACCCCGCCGATCAGCGCGACGAGCACGAGCCAGAAAGCGGCGCGGTCGGCGAGTCGCTGTGCCGGCGCCTTCGAATTCTGCGCCTCCTGGACGAGCTTGACGATCTGCGCGAGGGCCGTATCGGAGCCGACGGCGGTTGCTCGCGCGCGAAGGGAGCCTTGTTTGTTGATCGTCGCCCCGATCAGGGCGTCACCACGCCGCTTCGAGACGGGCAGGCTCTCGCCGGTGACCATCGACTCGTCGACGTCGCTTTCGCCTTCGACGACCTCGGCGTCGACCGGCACCTTGGCGCCGGGGCGGATGAGGAGCAGGTCACCGACCTCTACCTCGGCGGTCGGCAGCTCCAGTTCCTCGCCGTCGCGCAAGACGACGGCCTTCGGCGGGGCGAGGTCGAGAAGCGCACGAATCGCATCGTTCGCACCGCCGCGGGCGCGCATCTCGAACCAATGGCCGAGAAGGACGAAGGCGGCGAGGAACGCTGCGGCCTCGTAGAAGACATCGCCCTTGATCCAGAAGGTCGCGGCGACCGAGTAGATCCAGCCGGTGCCGATCGCGACCGCGACGAGCACCATCATGTCGAGGGTTCGCGCCTTCAGGGCGTAGAAGGCACCGCGGAAGAAGATCCACGACGAGTAGCCGACGACCGGCAGGCTGAGGAAGAACATCCAAAGGTCGCGCCGGATTCCCGGCGTCGGCGGATAGGAGCCGAACACGCTCTTGCCGAGCGGCGACCAGAGCGCGATCGGGATTGCGAAGGCAACCGCGACGAGGAAGCGGTTGCGCATGTCGGCGACCATCGCCTGCATCGACATGCCGGCGTGGCCACCGTGACCGTGCCCATGCGCCTCCTCAGCCGCGGCGGCGTGCTCGTGGGCTCCCGCGTCGCGCTCCTCCTCGGCGAGCGGGTCGCAGACGTGGCCGGGCACGGAGCGGCCCGCGCAGTGGTAGCCGCATTCCTCGACCCAGTGGCGCAGCTGGTCGATAGACGTCGCTGCCGGGTCGAAGGTGACGGTTGCCGTCTGGGCAACTGGATTAGCCTCGACCTCGAACACGCCAGGGCGGTTTGCGAGCACGCGCTCGACGACCGCCTTCTCCGACGCGTAATGGAGACCGCCGACGTGGAGAGTCGCGCGCCGACGCCTGTTCGGCGCGGCAACGCTCATCGCGTCCGCGCGAACCTCTGGACAGCCTCGAGTAGCTCCCGACTCTTCTCGGCCGCTACATCCGGGTCGCCGGAAGCCAACGCACCGGCGACGCAGTGGTTGACGTGGTCGTCGAGGAGGTTGAAAGCAACCGCCTCCAACGCGGTCGAGACAGCGCTGATTTGGGTGAGGATGTCGATGCAATAGCGCTCGTCCTCGACCATGCGCTCGATGCCGCGCACCTGGCCCTCGATACGGTGGAGGCGCTTGACGAGCGATTCCTTCTCGGCGACGTAGCCATGCGTGTGGGTGATCGTCTCGCTCATGCCGGTGCTCCCTTGAGTCGGGTCTGCGGAGTAGGGGCCGTGGTCGCCGCCTGCTGCTCGCGCCGGCTGTGGAAGCGGCGCAGACGCAACGAGTTGGTGACGACGAAGACGCTCGAGAAAGCCATCGCCGCGGCGGCAATGATCGGGTTGAGGAAGCCGCCGACGGCGAGCGGAATCGCGGCGACGTTGTAGGCGAAAGCCCAGAAGAGATTGCCCTTAATCGTCCGCAGCGTCCGGCGCGAGAGTCTGATCGCATCGGCGGCGGCGCGCAGGTCGCCGGAGACGAGGGTCAGGTCGGAGGCCTCGATCGCGACGTCAGTGCCGGTACCGATCGCCAGCCCCAAGTCGGCCTGGGCGAGAGCCGGGGCGTCGTTCACGCCGTCGCCGACCATCGCGACGACCTCCCCGGCCTCCTGGAGGCGTCGCACCTCGGCCACCTTCTCGTCGGGCAGCACGTTCGCGAGGACGCGCTCGATCCCGGCCGCCTCGCCGACGGCACGGGCCGTCCGTTCGTTGTCCCCGGTGAGCAAGACGGGCGTCAGCCGCAGCGCCTTGAGTTCCGCAACGGCGTCGGCACTCGTCAGCTTGATCCGGTCGGCAACCGCGATCACTCCGCGCACGACGCCGTCCCAGGCAACGGCGACGACTGTCTGCCCGTGCTCCTCCGCATCGGCGCGAGCCCGCTCGAGCTCATCCGAGAGCGCGAGCCCGGACGCGGCGAGGAACGAGGGCCGCCCGATCAGGACTCTGTGCCCCTCGACGAGGGCTTCGACGCCGAGGCCGGCGCGGCTCTCGAAGAACTCGGCGTTCGGGAGCTCGCCGAGCTCCTCGCGGGCGCGGTCAGCGACGGCGCGGGCGATCGGATGCTCGCTCGCGTCCTCGGCAGCGCCGGCGAGGCGGAGTAGTTCGCTCCGCGAGAGACCGTCCGCCGGGATCGCCTCAGCGAGGCGCATGCGGCCCTCGGTGACGGTGCCCGTCTTGTCGAGAACGATCGTCGTGATTCGTCGCGTTCGCTCGAGGATCTCCGGGCCCTTGATCAGGATCCCGAGCTGGGCGCCGCGGCCGGTGCCGACCATGATCGCCGTCGGCGTCGCCAGGCCGAGCGCGCACGGGCAGGCGATGATCACGACGGCGACCGCCGCCGTGAACGCGGCCGCCGAGTCGCCGGTGAAGACGAGCCAGCCCGCAAGCGTTGCGAGCGCGAGAGCGATCACGATCGGGACGAAGACGGATGAGACGCGGTCGGCGAGGCGCTGAATCGGCGCCTTGCCGGCCTGTGCCTCGGCAACGAGGCGGGCAATCTGGGCAAGCGCCGTCTCCGCACCGACCCGCGTTGCGCGAACGATCAGGCGCCCGAACGTGTTGATCACCGCTCCGGCGACCTCTGAGCCCGAGGCGACCTCAACCGGTACGGACTCTCCGGTCAGCATCGACTGGTCGACGGCCGAGACGCCGTCTTCGACGACGCCGTCGGTTGCCACCTTCTCACCGGGCCGGACGACGAATAGGTCACCGACGCGGAGCTCCTCAACCGGAACGACAACCTCGTGCCCGTCGCGCAGAACGCGTGCCTCCTTCGCGCCGAGCTCGAGCAGGGCACGGATTGCCGCGCTCGAGCGGCGCTTGGCCCGCGCCTCGAAGAAGCGCCCGAGCAGGATCAAGGTCGTGATCACGGCGCCGACCTCGAAGTAGGTGTCGGCGTCGATCGAGCCGACGAGGACGACCGTCGACCAGATCCAGGCGGCGAGCGTCCCGATCGAGATCAGCGTGTCCATCGTCGCCGTCAGATGACGCGCGTTCAGCGCTGCGCCACGGTGGAACGGCCAACCGCTCCAGAAGACGACCGGCGTCGAGAGCGCGAGCGCAACCCACTCCCAGTCGGCGAACTGCGCCGGCGGGATCATCGCGAGCACGACGAGGGGCGCCGTCAGCATCGCGCCGACGATCAGCCGGCGCAGATACGAACGGGCAGCATCCTCCTCGTGCGAGGCTTCAGCTTCGAGGGAGGCGTGGTAGCCGATCGCCTCGACCGCGCGCAGGAGATCATCGACCGCGACCCGCGCCGGGTCGTAGGCGACCGCCGCTTCCTCGGTTGCGAAGTTGACCGTCGCCTCGACGCCCTCGAGCTTGTTCAGCTTGCGCTCGATGCGGGCCGCACACGAAGCGCAGGTCATCCCCTCGAGCTCGAGCCGGACGTGTTCAGGCTTCTCGGCAATGGCGGCCATCAAGCTGCCTCGTAACCAGCCTCGGCGATCGCCGCCCGCAGTCGCGTGTCGTCCAGGCCTTCGCCCTCGACGACGACCAGCTTCGTCTCGAGGTCGACATCGACGGCCTCGACTCCCGAGACGGCCTCGAGCTCCTCGCTGACGGCGGCCTTGCAGTGGCCGCAGTGCATGTCCGGAACCTTGTAGGTGATTGTCTCGCTCATCAGTCCTCTTTCTTATCTTATACCCCTCTGGGGTATTTATGCCGGCTTTGGGCTTGGCGCGCTAAGCGCCGTCTCGCTCGTCGTTGTCCTGCGCAGCGCGCGGAGGAAGCCGACGCTGACTGCGATCAGGACGAGCTGCAGCAAGGGCAGCAGGCTGTCGAGGTCGACACCCTCATCGAAGCCGTCCTTCGGGATCAGGTACGGGTGTGGCGCGCCATTCGCAAGGTGGAAGTTGACGGCCATGAAGATCGCGCCGAGCGAAGCGAGCGCGGTAACAGCGAGGACCGCGACTCGGCCGATGTTCGGGAGCCGCTCCCAGCGGAAGAGCCAGACGACCGCGGCAACCAGAAGAGCGATGCCGATCACGAGCTCTCCGATCTCGATCAGGTAGCCGAAGGCACTCGCATTCGGAATGACCGAGCCGTCGAGGAAGCTCTTGTACCAGCCAGGCGCGCCCTCGGACTTCTCGCGTAGCTCATCCGCAAGACCACTCGGGAAGCCTCCGCGATAGATCTTCGTCACGCCCGACATGAACCACTCGTACCCGATGAAGACCTGGACGAGAAGAAGCCCGACGAGCGGTAGGCGACTACCCAGCCCCGAAGTCGAATCAGCGTGTGTGCTCATTTCTCCATCTCCTCTCATCTGTCCACTGCCTCCAGTCTCCCGCGGCGATCTGTAGAAGCGATGAAGACGGCATGCCGTTCTCGTGAACCCGGCTCGTCGGCAGCGTGCTAGGGAGAGTGGGTCATTCCCGGCATGTCTGACATGTCGCCGCTACCGGTCGAGGTGGAGTCGCTCATGCTTTGAGTCGCACCGTTTCCTCCCGATGAAGAGCCAGGCACGCTCTTCGTCGCCTTCATTCCGACATTGACGGCCATCAAGAGGCCACCCGGAGACTCGCCGTTGTTCGTCAAATGGTGGCCGATGTGGCAGTGGAAGACCCAGGTGCCGGGTTCGCTCGCGGTGAAGACGAGGTCGTAGCGCTCACCGGGAGCGACGTTGATCGTGTCGGCGGCGTAGGGCTGGGCAAGTGGATGACCGTCCTTGGCGACGACCGTGAAGTCGGTGCCGTGGAGGTGCATCGGGTGGGTGAACTGGCCGCCGCCGATCAAGCGCAGGAGAACCCTCTGCCCGCGCTTGACGTTCACGGGTTGCGTCGCCGGATAGCTCTTGCCGTTGATCGTGAAGTAGTTCGGGAGGAGACCCTCCATGTCCATCGGCGGCCGGGTTGCCCCGGTCCGCGCGTCCAGGTTCCACTCGCCGAGCAGCACTGTGCGCTCGACGTCGTATCGCGCCTTCTTCGGCGGGACGATGACGAGCGGTGCTGAGAGGCCGAGGCCGACCTGGCGGTCCTCGTCGTAGTGGGAGTGGTAGAAGAAGGTGCCGCCTTTCGAATCGCGCCCGGCAGGGATCGCCCGAAACTCATAGGTGAAGCTCTTGCCCGGCTCGATCGCCTTCTGCGTGACCCCGGGCACGCCGTCCATTGAGTTCGGGACTGCGATTCCGTGCCAGTGGACTGCCGTCGGCTCGGGCAGACTGTTCCTGACGACGACGCGCAGGCGCTGGCCGTAGGGGACACGGATCTCGGGCCCGGGAACGGTGCCGTTGTACGTCCAGGCGGTGACGCGTGTCGCGGGGAGGATCGGCCAGCGCACAGGCTTCGCCTCGAGCCGGTAGACCCAGACGCCGTTGTCGACCGTGTGTGCAAGCGGCTGCGCTCCCTGGGCGACGGTCGCGTCGAGGACACCCTCCATCGGTGCTGCTGCCATGTGCTCGCTCATCGCGCTCATCGCGGACGAACCCATGGCGCTCGTCGCGCCGGCGCTACCTGTCGCGTTGTCTCCTCCCGAGCGGGTAAGAGCGATGATCGCGAGCGGTAGAGCAATCGCTGCCGCAATCAGTGCAGCGGCGCCAATCCAGAACATCGTCGTTCGACGCCTCATTGGTCGTTCAGCCTCCTTCGGTTCGTTGCGGGTCGGCTGGCACGGTAGGCCCCGGCTGCGAAGAACCTGTGAAGACTCAGAGGAGCCACTACCTGCGCCTGTCCGCGCGCCCTTTAGCGTGTGGTAGCGGCCGTGGGTTCGTCGACGGGCGTCCTCGAGCCGCTGGGAAGCCTTGCCGCCACGGCGAGGCTGTCGCGAACCTCACCGAGGACTTGGTCGAACCGGCCGCGCTCGGTCGCTTTCGAGCCAAGCACGACGAGACGCTCCCTGTCGAGGTGAGGCGGGCAGAACTCGGCAGCGGTGAAGACGAAGGCGTCGTAGCCGAGAACGAAGACGCGCAAGAGATCCCAGACGGCCGGCGAGGGTGTCGAGGCATCGACGTGACAGCGCCAAATCCAGGCCGCCTGCGGGGCGGATTCGGTCGCGATCAGTGCCAACGGCTCGGGGTCGTGGACGACGACGATGTCCCACTCGTTGCCGAGCGCCGCCGCACAGCGGCGGTTGAGCTCGATGTAGGCGTAAAGGTCGTCTTGATCGAGCGCGGATGCTGTTCCGCGCATCGCGTCGGAGATTCGCTTCGCCACGTCGAGCGCACGGTCATCTGGCCAGACGACGCGCCAATGTGCATCGAGGCCGAAACCGCGGAGGAGGCCAACACTCGGCGCGACGAGCTCCGCGACCTCGCCGTAGGCAGCGGCGGTGATCTGCAAGACGCGCGCCCCGTCGAGCGCCGCGGCAAGCACAGCGACTTCATCAAGCAGTTCCGCGGAAACGATGCCTCGGTAGGCGGCAAGAGGACGCGGCGCGACCTCGATGCCGTGCAGAGTTGATCGCTGCGGGATGTTCATCGCCGCCCCTCGCGGAGTCGCCGGCTAAGGGTGGGCACCTTCCCGGACTGCACCCACGCCCTCCCACGCGCCGCCCAGCCCGAGCCGCCGCACATCGGGCAGCGTTCAGGCACACGGGCACGCACGGCGATGCCGTAACCGCAGGTCGAGCAGGCGAAGTCTTTCGGCAGTGCGAAGGAGCTCACGCTCATGGCCTGAGCGTCTCAGGCCGCCGTGAAGGCGCGGTGAAGCGGATCTGTCGATTCGGCGAAGCCTCGGCTGGAGGCCAGGCGCCCCCGAGGGGCCGGGCCTCCAGCGAAGGGCGGTTAGGCAGCCAGGATGTCGGCGAGGAGCTTCTTCGGCTGCACGTACATCGTCTGATCCGGAGGCAGCCAGTAGTCGTGGTACCAGAGCACCTTCCCTTTCTGGATCAGCGCGAAGGCGTGCCCCGGCGTAGAGGCGTGCATGCCCTTGCCGAGCGTGTTGAAGGCCTCCGACATGCTGTGGTCGGAGTCGGAGATCATCGGTGTCGTGATCCCGTACTGCTCGATCGCCTGGCGGAGATCGCCCGGCGAGTCGGGCGTGACCGAGACGAGCCGGATCCCACGCTGCTTCAACTGAGCGCCGAGCTTCTCGAGATCCCTGATCTGGACGAAGCACGCCTGACACATGACGCCTTCGGAGAAGAAGACGAGCGTCTTCTGCCGATAGAGGCTTCTCGACGTGATCAGGCCACCCGTCTCGAGGTTCCGCTCTGAGAAGAAGGGGACCGCGGCTCCAACCGGCAGACCTTCACCTTGGTCGGAACCCATCGCCATTGCGTGCTCGGCGCCGGCCGAGGTGCTCTTCTTGTTCAATGCCCCCGGCACGATGAAGCTCGCGGCGACGATCGCGACCACGCTCAGGCCAACGATGCTCAGCTTCCAGGGCGTCCAAAAGGCCGGATTATGCGCCGCCCTCCTGGGCGGGGCCGACGCGGCCTGACGCGCTGCTCTCGCTTTCTTTGCGTTCACTGCGTTCACCTCCTCTCCTCAGGACTGCGTAGGCGAAGCTGCCGATCAAGACGAGGAGGATCGGCAGCGAAACGAAGTTGGGAACGCCGTCGACGTACGAGGCGACCTCGCGCATCCAGCGACCCATCGTCTTCTGGAAGCCGGGCGCCGTCTCCGAGTTCCCGGTCAAGGCAAGGGCGATGAAGAGCAGACCGAAGCCAGCGAAGACGAAGACGCCAGCAAGCCGGGCGATGCCGATTCGCTTCGAACGCGACGCGAGCCTGAGCGTCAGCTTCGGATCGCTGACCCGCTTCTTCACTCGCCCGTAGAGGAGGGCGAGGGGGATCAGGGGCGCCATCATCCCGGCGACGTACGCGATGCCGAGAAGGAGCCCTCCGGCGATCGTGCCGCTCGTCGCCGAGAGCGCAATCGCGCCCGCCAGGACTGGTGCGCAGCAGGCAGTCGCACCGCCGGAGAAGACGCCGAGGCCGAAGACGGAAAGCGTCGAGCCGGTCAGCTTCGGCTGAGGAACGTCGATCGGCAGCATCGTCCCGCGCCAGAGGGCGACGGCGACGGCGACCATCATCAGGCCCCCGAGCGTGAACATCTGCGCGTGCCATCTCGAGACGTAGGACGCGAGCGCGGCGGCGCCGAGCGTGATCGGCAACACAACAAGGGAGACTCCGGCGACGTAAACCGCCGTCAGCCGCGCGACCCGGAAGCGATGACCTCCACCGATTGCCGCGAGGTAGGCGGGCATCATCACCCCGGCGCAGCAGGGTGCGAAGAAGGCGACCATGCCGGCGGCGAAGGCGGCCGCGAGCGAGCCGGCAAGGAGGGCGCTCACAGGCCGAGCTCCCTGCGCAGGCGCTTCTCCGAGAAGCGGCCGTAGGCCACGACGCGCTCCCCATCGGTCAAGACCGGCAGGAAGGCGAGCGGCACTCCACCGTCGGCGAGTTCGCGCGCCTCGTCGCTGGCGACGTCGAGCTCGCGCGCCTCGAGCTCGAGGGCCGTGAGTACCTCGCGCCCGTGCTCGCAGAGGTGGCAGTCGTGCGACGTGATGAAAACAAGCGCGGGCATCCGCGGCGATCATCGGCGGCCGCTGTGAAGAGCACGTGAATTTCGCTTGGCCGGAGCCGAGATCAGCGCTTTTTACGGACAGGCGACCGTCTTCAGCTCCGTAGATCCCCGAAGACGTGAACGATCGGCAACCGTCGCACGCGAAATTCATGCGAACTTCACACAGCCCGCCGATACTCCCCCTGTGGATGAGAACAAGCGTGTTGTCGTCGTCGACGACGAGCAGTCCGTCCAAGAGGTCGTCCGCGCCTACCTCGAGAAGGACGGCTATCACGTCTTCGTCGCCGGCAGCGGCGGTGAAGGATTGGCGCTCGCCGAGCGGATCAAGCCCGGCTTGATTGTCCTCGACCTGATGCTGCCCGACCGCAGCGGTGAGGACGTCGCGCGCGAGATTCGCTCGCGCTCGGACATCCCGATCCTGATGCTGACGGCGAAAGCATCGGAGGAGGAGCGGGTCGCCGGTCTCAACCTCGGCGCCGACGACTACCTGGTCAAGCCCTTCTCGCCGCGTGAGCTCGTCGCACGCGTGCGGGCAATCCTTCGCCGCACGCAGACGGAGACGCCGCTCGTCGAATTGCTCTCCTTCGACGATGGCCGACTGACGATCGACACGGTTCAGCACGAGGTGCGCGTCGCCGGCGAACTCATCGAGCTGACCCCGAACGAATACAAGCTCTTGACTACGCTTGCCCGCTACCCCGGCCGGGTCTACTCGCGCTTCGAGCTGATCAATCACGTCCAGGGCTACGACTACGACGGCTACGAGCGAACGATCGACGCGCACGTCAAGAACCTGCGCAAGAAGATCGAGGCCGACGCGAAGCACCCCCGTTACGTCGAAACCGTCTTCGGCAGCGGCTACCGGCTCGCAAAGAGGTGACGCGCCTCGCGCGGCTCAGCCTGCGCGTACGCCTCGCGCTCGCGCTCGTCGCCGTTGCTGTTCTCGCTGTCGCGCTCGCCGCTCTGCTCGGCAATCTCGGCCTCGAGCCGCGCCTGAACGACGCCGCTCACGCGCGGCTATCAACTTCGGCCGAGCACACCGCTCAGCTCACTGCAACCGTCTACGCAGACGCCGGCGGCTGGAGCAAGGCTGCGCGCGAGGAGCTCGCTCACATCGCCGCCCTCGATGGCTTGCGGATGGCTGTCCGGCTTCCCGATTCGCGGGTCGTGGCAATCGGGCCTGCCCCGAGCGGGGCAACAGCGCAGGCGCCTGTCGTTGTGCGCGGGCAAAGAATCGGAACGGTCGTCATCTCAACCGAGAGTGGCGCTCTCTTGACGGCGCCAGAGCGCCACCTGCGCGGGTCCCTCGACCGTCTTCACCTCGCCGCCGCCGGCGCCGCCGTCCTCGCCGCGCTCGTGATCGCGGCGCTCTTCGCCGAGACCTTTACGCGACCCCTCCGCCGCCTGCGCTCGACTGCCGAACGGCTCGAGCGCGGCGAGCTCGAGGCGCGCGTCGAGCTTGGAAACGAGCCCGAGATGCATGCCTTGGGTCGCGCCTTGAACCGGCTCGCAGAGACGCTCGAACACGAGGAGGAGCTCCGTAAGGCAAGCGTGGCCGACCTCGCACACGAGCTCCGCACACCGGTCAACGGACTGCTCGCGCGCATCGAGGCGGCCGAGGACGAGGTCTTGCCCCTCCCCGAGAACCTCGCTGCGATGCACGACGAAGCCCTCCGCCTGGCCCGGTTGCTCGACGATCTCGCCCGCCTCGGTGACGCCGAGCGGCCAGGCTTGCTGCTCGAGAAGCAGTCGCTCGACGTCGCCGAGGTCGCGCGTGCGGTGGCGGACTCCTTCGCCCCTCGCTTCAAGGAGGCAGGGATCAGCTTCGAAGTCGCCCTCGAATCGGCGCTCGTTCGCGGCGACCCTGGACGCCTCGAGCAGATCGTTGCGAACCTCGTCTCGAACGCTCTCCGCTATACGGAGGCCGACGGCCGGGTGACCCTCACCGTGCGCCTCGCCGGCAATGATGCTCTGCTCGAGGTCGCAGACACGGGAATCGGCATCGCCCCTGAAGACCTGCGCCACATCTTTACCCGCTTCTGGCGTGGCGACCCCTCGCGCTCGCGCTCAACCGGCGGCACCGGCATCGGACTGGCGATCGTCCGCGAGCTCGTGCGCGCCCACGACGGGCGAATCGACGTCGACAGCACTCCCGGACGAGGCTCGCGCTTCCGGGTCACCCTCCCCGGCGGCTGACGACGAGTGCCGGCCGAGTGGAAACCGACGGCGGCTTCATAGAACAAGCAGAGCGCCTTCACGAGTTCTGCAGATCCACGGTCAACACTTCGTCTGAGTAGCGAAGGGAGTTGCGGTGATGCTGACATCGATCAGAAACGGGCGCCGACATCGATTCGGCTCGCAGCGTGAGCTCAGCGTGCGCGTCCGCGGCGGCTACCTCCCGGACACCCTTTACGCGGAGGCGGGCGTCCCGCTGCGAATCATCTTCCGGCGCGAGGAGTCGGCGCCTTGCTCCGAGCAGGTCGTCTTCCCGGCATTCGGCAAGAGCGCAACGCTGCCACGCGGTCGAAGTGTCGTCATCGAGCTGCCGCCAGCCGAGCCAGGCGAATATGAGTTCACGTGCGGCATGGGGATGCTGCACGGGACACTCGTCGTCGAGCCATAACAAGTCATCCGCGCCAGCTCTAGGGTCCCGCGCCGATATACCCCCTCCGGGTTTCTTCACTGAATCGGCAGACGAGATTCACCACTCCTTCGCATTCCAGGAGCAGACTCGAAGACAGTTACTGAACGGGCAACAGAGAGGTTCCTGACCATGACGACGGCAACGCTCGAAAGACCGGCAAGCGAGCAACGCGTCGACGATCAATGCCCTGTCGTCGGCCACTGCGTCCTCCGGGTCGAAGGGCTCGAGAAGAGCTTCCGCCACGGACTCCCGCTCCACCGCCGCCGGAAGAGCGTTCTCACGGGCGCGAGCCTGATGGTCTGTTCCGGCGAGCTCGTCGGCCTCGTCGGCGAGAACGGTTCCGGCAAGAGCACGCTGATGCAGATCGTCGTCGGCCTCCTCGCACGAGACGGCGGCGAGGTCGAGCAGCTCGGCCGGCTCGGCTACTGCCCGCAGACGCCGATGCTCTGGGAGAAGCTGACCGTCGACGAGCACTTCGCGCTCTTCGCTCGCGCCTATGGCCTTGACGACGAAGCCCGCGAGAAGGCGGTAGCCGACCTAGTCATGGAGCTGCAGTTCGAGCGCTATCGCGCGTATCGGGTCGAGGAGCTCTCCGGCGGCACGCGCCAGAAGCTGAACCTGGCCTTGGCGCTGATGCACGAGCCACAGCTTCTCCTTCTCGACGAGCCCTACAGCGGTTTCGACTGGGAGACGTACCTGCGCTTCTGGGAGATGAGCGAGCGCCGCCGCGATGGCGGAATGGGAATCTTGATCGTCTCCCATTTCCTTACCGAGCGTGAGCGGCTCGATCGCGTCTACGAGCTACGCGACGGCGAGGCAGTCGAGACGTGAGCGCGATCACGGTCAGTGGCAGTTTCGCCCGCGAGCAGCTACGCGCGCCGCTTACAGTCGTCCTTCTCGTCGCAGTGCCCGCGTTTTTCGTGCTCATCTTCGCCGGCGTCCTTGGTGAGTTCGCGAAGGCGCTCGGCGGAACACTGGAGGCGCGCTCGGCGACTGCAATCAGCGCCGGCTGGGCAGCGGCGTTCCTCTCAGGCACGCTCGGCTTCTTCCAGCTCGGCTCCTCGCGCGGCGCCGACCGTCGCCTGGCCGCGGCGGGCCTCGGCGCGGCTCGAGTCGCTCTCGCGCGCATCGCAGCGGCGCTCCTTCTCGCGATGACGGTCGCCGCTGTCGCCTTCCTTACGCTCTGGATTCGAAGCGGAATCGGGCATCCGCTGCACGCGGCCGTGGGTATCGCCGCCTTCGCAGCGATCTACATCGGCGTCGGCGCGGTCGTCGGCGCCTTCATCACCGGCGCGCTCGAGGGCTCGCTCCTCGTTGTCCTCGTCTTCTCGCTCGACGCGTTCACCGGTCCGCAGATGACTGATAACGGCGGCGGTATCGGCGCGTTCATGCCGACCAGGCGTGCAGCCGACCTGTTGATCGCAGCCGGCGGAGGCCATGGGTCACCTAGCGCCGACTGGCTCGGGGTCGCGGCGGTGGCCTTCAGCGCATTGGCGCTCGCCCTGATTGCGTTCTGGCTCGTCGCCCGCACGAGGGAGGCTTGAGCATGCGCAGCCGTACCTCGGCAGCGGCAGCGATGGCGTTTCGTGACCAGTTCCGCCGGCCGCTCGTGCCGATCTTGCTCGTGATCGTCCCCGTCTTGATCGTCGTCATCGCCGTCGCGCAGACCGAGCCCAGCCCACGTCAAATCGAGCTGCCGGGCGGGACGTGGGTGACGACGACGATGAAGGCGCTGCACGGCCCGGAGATGGCCAAGTTCGCCGTCGCCTTCGTCGCCGCGCTCGTCGGAGTCTTCGTCATGCGCGCCTCGCTGCAGGGAGACCGCCGCCTGATCGTCGCCGGCTTCCGCCTTCGCGAGGCAGTCGTGGCCCGAGTTCTGGTGCTCACGACCGCGACCCTGGTCACGGTCGCCGTTGCTGCGCTCGTGACCGCGTTTGAGTTCACACCCGCCGCCTGGCCACCGGTCGTGGGCGGACTCATCCTCGTCGGGCTGATCTATGCCGCGATCGGCGCCCTCGCGGGCGCGCTCCTCGACAAGCTGCCGGCTACCTACCTGATCCTCTTCCTCGGGATGAGCGACCTCGGTGTCGTCCAGACACCGATGTTCCACGCGAGGCCCGTCACGCTCGCCTGGCTGCTGCCGGGCTATGCGCCGAGCCGTGTGATGCTCGAAGGGGCCTACTCGCCGACTTTCAACGCCGGTGGCGAGCTCCTGCTCGCGCTCGCCTGGACGGCGGCGCTTGCTGTTTGTGTCTGGTTCGTCCTGTGCCAAGCCCTTGGAGTCACGGGCAATTCGCACAGAACCGACAGACGAACTTCGCTGGATCTTCACGGCCAGGCCTGATCCTCAATGTATGGACAACGGTTACGGCCTCTGGTTTCTCGTCGTCTTCAACTCGCTGCTCTTCATCGTCTTCGCGGCGAGCTTCTTCCACCCGAAATCGAAGCGCGACTGGCGTGTCCTAGGTGGTTTCTCGGCCTTCGTCGTCGCCCTCTTCACAGAGATGTACGGCTACCCGCTCACCGTCTACCTGCTCACGGGGCCCTTCAGTGGCCTGATTCCAGGCGTCAACCTGAGCCACAACGCCGGCCACCTCTGGACGGATCTGATCGGCTGGAAGGGTGACCCACACTTCTCGCCGTTCCATCTCGCAAGCTACGCCTTCATCATCGGCGGCTTCTGGCTGATCGCGGCCGCCTGGAAGGTGCTTTTCCGCGCGCAGAGTCAAGGGACGCTCGCCACGACTGGGCCCTACTCGCGCGTCCGCCACCCCCAGTACCTCGGCTTCGTCCTGATCATGATCGGCTTCCTGCTTCAGTGGCCGACGCTGGCGACGCTCGTCATGTTCCCGGTCCTCCTCGTCGTCTACCGGCACCTCGCAATTCGCGAGGAGCGGGACGTGCGGACCGATTTCGGAGAGGCTTGGGACAGGTACGCAGGCGAATCGCCGCGCTTCCTGCCTCCGCTGCGCCGCTCGCTCGCCCGCGAGAAGCTACGGCAGCCTCAAGAGGTTCCCTAGGCAAGGGAGACGGATGCACTACTGCGCCGCATTGCTTCTCGCGATCCTCGTCGTCGTCCTCGTCCTCCTCCTCGTCTTCTAGGCCAAACCCATTGTTTGTCCGCTGCCCCGCCGGCATCAGCTACACAACGCGCCGCGCCCCGACCCACGTCGCCGCGTACCACGGGTCGGAGAGACTCGAGATCTTGACGACGTCGCCGGTGTGCGGGGCGTGAATGAACTGGCCGCCGCCGATGTACATGCCCATGTGCCCGAGGCCGTTGAAGAAGACGAGATCGCCGGGCTGCAGATCCTCCTTGGAAACGGGGACGCCGACGTTGTACTGCGCTGCCGCGTAGTGGGGCAGTGAAACGCCGAGCTGCGCGTAGACGTACATCGTGAGGCCAGAGCAGTCGAAGCCCTGCGAGGGCGACGCTCCGCCCCAGACGTAGGGGATGCCGAGGTACTGCATCGCGATGCCGACGGCGCCGCCGTAGCGGGACGGCGGAGCAACGGACACCCCCTCCGGGCTGACGGCTGCGACACCGAGTGGATTCGTCTCTTCGTCCTGTGCCACGGCGGCCCGCTGAGCGGCGAGTTGTGCTTGCAGTCGCCGCTGCGCTTCGGCGCGCAGCCGCTCCTGACGGCGTCGCTCCTCGGCCTCGAGCCTCGAGATCTCGTCCTTGATCGAAGCGACGAGACGCTGGCGCTCGACGAGACCCGCTTCGACCCGTTGCTTTGCGGACGCACGCTCGGCGACGACCTGCTCCTGGCGGGCATGGGCCAGCTTGAGACGCGCGGCCGTCCTCGTTGCGTCCCGCTTGAACTGCGTGATCTCCTGCGTCACTTGCGTGTCCTGGGCGGCGACGCTGCTGACGGTCTCGATGCGGTTCAAGAAGTCGTTCAGGCTCCGCGACCCCAAGAGAATCGCGAGCGTCGAATCCTCCTCGCCCGCCATGTAGATCGCCCGCAAGCGCGCACCGAGGCGCTGCTCGGCAATCGAGAGATTCCGCCGCGCGAGCTTCAGATGGCGGGTGTTAAGCGCCCGCTCGCGATCGATGACCGCAAGCTGCTCGGTGGCACCGTTGTAGGCCTCGACAGCTTTCTCGAGTTGACTGTCGAGCGAGCGGATCTCCGCGAGCACGCGCTGCACCTGGGCCCGCTTCGCCCGGATCTGCGGCGGCTCTGCGCCAACTGTCGCTGCCGTCAGGCCGGCCGCAAGAGCGAGACCGATCGCTAACGCGCAAGCTCTATACAAGCCAAAAGGGCCCCTCATCCTCAACCTCCTTCGCGGGTACAGGAAGCGAGGCAGCCGTCAGGCTGCCGGAGGGGCTGTCAGTTCTGGAAGCGGCTAAGCCAGGCTGGGGAGGTGCGCCAACCGTCGAGAAGCGACCCGGATGGGGCAAGCAGCGCAACCGACGCCCAGGCGATGCGCAACCTCGGCTCGCCGTTGCCGCCGAGGCGACCGAGTCGCACTGCTCCAATCAGAGCGACCGCTGCCGCACAGAGCGCGAGCGCTTCCTTCGCACCGTCGTGATGCTCGATCGCCTGACAGGCTCCATGCACCGCCACGCCGAGAGCGAGGGCGGCAGCAAGGAGCGTGAGCAGACGGCGGAAGCGGTAGTTCGGCCGCGGCATGGTCGCGAATTGTGTCGATTCCGTCGGACTACGGCAAGGCATGAGCCGCGAAGCTCAAACAGCCGGCAGGCTTACGACGAAGCGCGCGCCGTGGCCGAGGCCGGCGCTCTCCGCGCGAAGCGAGCCGCCGTGTGCCTCGATGATCGCGCGCGAGATCGTTAGTCCAATCCCGCTTCCGCCGAGGGCCCTCGTCCGCGCCGAATCGGAGCGGAAGAAGCGCTCGAAGATGCGCTCGAGATGCTCGGGCGCAATACCCTCGCCCTCGTCGGCGACAGCGAGTTCGACCCTCTCGCCGCGGTCTTCGGCGGAAACGACGACCCGGGCCCCAGACGGGCTGTGTCGGAGCGCGTTCTCGAGCAGGTTCGCGAACACCTCTGCGATGCGGTCACGGTCGACCTCTAGTTGGGGCAGCCGCGGCTCGGCTGAAACGACCAACTCGGTGCCCTTCACCTCGAAGGCGGGCATCGCCGAGCGCGCCGCTGCCTCGACGATCTCGGCCGCGGCGACTCGCTCAGGCCGCAGGTCGAGCTGGCGTTCCTCCGCGCGCGAGACCTCCTGCAGGTCGTCGGCGAGGCGATGCAAGCGCTGGAGCGCGCCCTTCAAGTCTGTCCACGTCGCCTCCGTCGGCTTCACGACTCCGTCGGCGATGCCTTCGACGTAGCCCTGGACGGTGGCGAGCGGCGTTCGCAGCTCGTGCGCGACGTCGGAAAGGAGCTCGCGTCGGCGTTTCTCGCTCGACTCGAGCGACGTCGCCATCTCGTTGAAGGCTTGGGCGAGGACGCCGATCTCGTCGGCGCCCTCGGCGGGAACGCGCGCCTCGTAGGCGCCGCCCGCCACGCGGCGGGCAGCCGTTGCCAGCTCGCGCACGGGACGGACCACGCGAATCGAGACGAGGAGGTTAATTGCCAGCGCGGCGACAACAGCCGCACCGACCGCGATTCCGAGCGAGATGAAGGTTGCATCGTTGTACGCGTGGTCGAGATGGCGGGCGACGTCTTCCGGCACATAGCCGAGCGCCGAGCGCACGTGCTCGCGGAAGAGCGTCGGGCCGACGCTGAGCGCGACGAGGAGCAGCGTCAATGCGCCGGCGACGATCACGAGCAGCTCGCCGGCGAACAGCTTCAGAACAAGGCTGCGCCTGGCCTTTGCGAGCACTAACCGCTCCCCATGCGGTAGCCGACCCCGCGCACAGTGAGGATGAAACGCGGCTTCCGCCCGTCGTCGCCGAGCTTGGCGCGCAACTTGGCGACGTGAACGTCGACGACGTGCTCGTCGCCGAACCAGCCCTCTCCCCAGACGCGCTCGAGCAGCCGCGGCCGCGTGAAGGCGACGCGCGGCTCAGCGGAAAGAGCGTCGAGGAGGTCGAACTCGAGCTTCGTCAAAGCGACCGGCTCGCCGTCAACGGACACGTCACGCGCCTGAGGGTCGATCTCCAAGCGACCGAACCGACGAGTGCCTTCCTTACCAGCATCTTCACGCGGCCGGCGGAGCATCGCGCGCACGCGGGCGACGAACTCACCCGGCGAGAACGGCTTGGTGACGTAGTCATCGGCACCGGTGGTCAGTCCGACGATCTTGTCCGCCTCCTCGGCCTTCGCCGTCAGCATGACGATGTAGGCGTCGCTGAAAGCGCGGATCCGCCGGCAGGCCTCGAGCCCGTCAATACCCGGGAGCATCAGGTCCAGGACGATCAGATCCGGCTCGACCGCGCGGGCCAACTCGACCGCCGCCTCGCCGTCCGCGGCAGTAGTGACATCGAAGCCTTCGCGCTCGAGGTACGCGCGGACGACCTCGACGAGCCCCGGCTCGTCATCGACGACGAGCGCACGACGGGCGGGACTAGGCCCGCCCGTCGCTTGCGGTTCGCCCGCCGAGCTCACGTCAGCTCAGCGAGGAACGTCCCGTGCCACCAGTGGTAGATGACCGCACCGGAGGTCGCATTGACGGAGATCATCCCGTCGATCTTGCCCTCTTTCAGAAGTTCGAACGTGTAGTAGCCCGGGAAAGCGTCACCGCCGGCCTCAACCGTGAGCTCCGAGCGGTTAGCCTCCACCCAGCGCTGCGCCAACTGCCGTGCCGGGTCGATCGAGACCGCTTTCCGCGCGGGCGCCACGCTCGCGCCGCCCATCATCCCGCCAGAGCCCATCATCCCGGCGGAACCGCCACCCATCATCCCGCCGCCCGCAGAGCCGCTGCCCATCATCGAACCGCTGCCCATCATCGAAGCGCCGTAGCTGCCCATCATCTGCGAGCCGCCTCGGCCGTGGAACCCGTAGCGCGTGTTCCACATCATCGCCGGCCCGTATTCGAGCGAAACGGAGCCAGTCCGCGGGTCGACGAGCACTTCGGTCGCTCCGCGGGCCTGCTTATCGATGAGCATGACGTAGTAGTTGCGCTTGAACTGGAGGACCTCGTCGGCCGTCAGGCCGAGCCGATCGGCGTAGCGCTGCGCCGAGCGCTTCGCCTCCCCCAAGCTCTCAACGCGGCCGGAGCTCCGGCTCGAGCCATAACCCATCATCCCGCCCGAGCCCATCATCCCGCCCGACCCACGCATCATCGAGCCGCCGGAAGCACCCATCATCGAGCTGCCGCTCATCATCGAGCCGTAGTAGTTCGAAGTCGACTTCGTCTCAGTTGCCTTGACGACGGCCCAGGCGGTCGTTCCACCGAGCGCCGCGATCGCACCAACGAGGACGAGCACGAGGAGCCGGTCGGGCTTCACCGCACTCACCTCCCTCCGGCGAGCGCGCCACGGTCAATGCGCTCGCGCAGCTGGTCGTAGGTCCCGGTGTCGATCTCACCGCTTGCGAGACGTCGATCGAGGAGCTGCCTTGGATTCTCCCCCTGGGCACCTTCGGCGGAGCGGCCCCGACCAGGAAAGAGCCTGAGCAGCGCCCAAATAATCAGCCCGATCAAGACAACCCAGAAGATGGCCATCACGATCCACCACCCGGCGTCCATTCCACTGTGATACCCGTTCATCATCCTGTCCTCCTGATTCAGCTTTCGAGCTAAGGCTAGGACGCGCACATCAAGACCCTTCCTTCGCCTTCATCAAGGTTCAATCAAGATTCACGAGGATGGGTAGGGCAGCTCGGGCTCGACTGGGTAGCCGGTAAGGATGCGTCCGGTGCCAGCTCTAGGCTGCCCGGCGATGGCAGTTGAGCAGCTCTCGGAGCACATCCTCGAACAGGTGAGGCGAGAGCATCCGGTGATAGCAGGAAGAGTCTCGGAGCTTCGCGAGCAGTCCCACCGGCTGCACGCGCTCACCGACCGTGCTGATCAGGAACTCGAGGAGGCCCTCCGGATGCTGCGTGGGATCGAAGAGATGCTCGGGCTTGCGCCGCAATTGTCGCCTGACGCTTTCAGCGGTGATCTCCGGGGCAGGCGTCTGCGCGAGATCGCCGTGGAGGTGCTCCGCCAGCGGCGTGAGCCTGGCGAGATCGTCCACTACCGAGAGTGGTATGAGCTGGTTGTCGCGGCTGGAATCCGAGTCGGCGGAAGGGATCCGCTTGCGACTTTCCTGACGCAGGTGAGCCAGGCGCCGGAAGTGAGATCAGTCAAGCCCCGCTCCGGGCTGTACCGGCTCGCGAGCTAAATACCCCGCGCCCGACGGCGATCTCGCGCTCGCCGCTCCCGGCCGAGCGAGGTCGCGACATCCGGCGAGGCTGCTTAGCTATCTCCCATAGCTGGTCGTAGCTATCAGACCTGGAGGGAAGGAGCCTTGGACGAGGACAAGTCCCTGCCGGCCGAGGGAAGCGCTCGTGCAGCTTTCGCTGGATTGCGGCTCGTCGTCAGGAGGCCCGAGCGTTGAGCAAGCACGCGCCGCGCACCAGGCAGATCGAGCGGCAAGGGATCGCTTTGATCGCGACCGTCTTCTCCGAGCTCGGCCACCTCTGGAACGAGAACCAGGTCGACGTCGGCATCGACGGCTGGGTTGAGCTGGTGCGGAAGCCGAAGCGGAAGGCGACCGGCCGCATCGTCCTCGTCCAGAGCAAGGCGACGAGTGTCCCTTTCCGGCCCGACGCGCCGGTGACGTTCGTCTGCCGAGAGGAGGACCTTCGTTACTGGCTTAACGGCAACGCCCCGGTGATCCTCGTCCGCTCGCACCCGAGCAGCGGCGAGGCCTACTGGGTATCGGTCAAGGGCTACTTCGCCGCGCATCCCGAGCAGCGCGCGTCGCGCAAGATCGTCTTCGACCGCGATAGCGACCGCTTCGACGCCGCGACCGACGAGGCGTTTTGGGAGCTCGCGCGGCCGCGCCACGACGGGCTTCATCTCGGCCCTCCCCCAGTCCGCGAGATATTGGTTAGCAACCTGCTGCCGATCACACGCATGCCGGAGTTCTTCTACGCCGCGCCGGCTGACCTCAAGACGTACCGGCAGGCGAAGGCGCGCCTGCGCGACGAGGCGGCTTCGTCACTCCGTGCCTGGGGTCTGTCGAGCGACACGATCTTCACCTTCCACGCCCCCCAGACGACCGCGATCGACTGCCTTTGCGCCGGCCCGGCCGACGCGATCGCGACCGAGGAGTGGGCGCTCAGCGATGACCCGGTCATACAGCGTCAGTTCGTCCAGCTGCTGAACGGTGCGCTCGAGGAGCAGACGTGGCCAGCGGCGCGGCGCGGCAAGGATCACGAGACGCTGTACATCACCGCGCCCGAGGACTTGTCCTCGGTTCAGGTGCCCGGCCACGGCGGCCAGACCCGGACAATCGTCAGGACCTATCGCCGCGAAGACGACTCGCTGAAGTACGTCCGCCATCTGGCGCTCGACCGCCGCTTCCGCCGCTACGGGGAAACGTGGTACCTCGAGATCGTCCCGACCTACTTCTTCTCGCGCGATGGCTACTGGGAGTCTGGGTTCGCGGCAAAGCAGCTCTCGGGGATCAAGCGGATCGAGCGCCACCGCGACGTCCGTCGTCACGTCGAGACCTGGTCTTGGATCCTTCGCGGCGAGGTCGACCTCGGCGGGATGGCGCCGGACCCGAACCGGCGTCTGATCGAGTTCGGGCTGCTCGCCGACGTCGAGCTCGACAACTCGGCCGACGACGAGTTCGCCTCGCCCGAAACCAGTGCCAAGGCGACCGACGCGGACTGGACCGTTCGGACGCAGAGCCACGGGAAGGCGGCCTGATGCGCGCAGAGCTGCTCGAGGAGCCCGAGCTGCAGTTCGGCAACGGCCGTCACGTCGACCCGCGGTTCGGGCTGCTCGAGCTAGGCCCCGCCGACGGCGACGCGGCCGCGGCGCCGCGGACGATTAGCGTCGGCGTCGTCGGTAGCGAGGAAACGATCGACGGCGTGGTCAAGTGGCTAACGCGCTGCCGCAAGCCGATTCCCGGCTGGGCCGAAGCCAAGCAACCGAACCTGTACCCGCCATTCCCCGGCTTTGTCCACGGCGTCGGCTTCGACTGCGAGCTGCGCTTTGACCAACGCCACCAGCGCCCGATTCCCAGCCGCGCGCTGCGCGAGCTCCGCAACATCATCGAGCGTGCCGAGCGCGTGCGGGCGGTAGCCGACGTGTTCGTCGACGAGATCGGCGTCCTGGCCGAGCGCGCGCTCCCGCAGGTGATCATCGCAGCGCCGTCGATCGAGATGCTGCAGGTCGTCGCCGGCCCCGACGGCGGCGCCGGCCAGCCGCAACTGCACGACGTGTTGAAGGCCCGGGCCATGCTGCATCCGGTGCCGCTGCAGTACATGCGCCCGGCGACGTACGACACGTCGAAGGTGCGCAAGCAGAACGAGGTCACCGAGCGGCCGTCGCAGCCCCAGGACGAGGCGACACGCGCCTGGAACCTGCACGGAGCGCTCTACTACAAGGCCGGCGGCTACCCATGGGCGCTGGTGCGCGAGCCGAGCGACCTGCAGACCTGCTTCATCGGGATCTCCTTCTACTGGGACCGCGACGAGGCGCTGGCGACCAGCCTGGCGCAGGTGTTCAACGAGCGCGGCGAAGGCGTGATCGTCCGCGGCGGGGTGGCGAAGCTGTCGAAGGTCGACCGGACGCCGTACCTGCCCCGCGATGACGCTGAGGCGCTGCTGCGCGAAGCGCTCGCGCAGTACCGGGGCGAGCATCGCCACCTGCCGGCGCGGGTCGCGATCCACAAGACGTCGCGCTTCATCGAAACCGAGATCGAAGGCTTCCGCGCAGCCGCCGACGGCGCCGACATCGACACGCTCGAGCTGATCTCGATCGCGCCGGCATCGACACGCTTCTTCACCCCGCGAACGTCACCGCCCTTCCGGGGCACTCACATCGTCCTCGACGACCGCTCGCAGGTTCTCTACACGACCGGCAGCATCCCGTTCTACGAGACGTATCCCGGCCCGTACGTACCGCAGCCGCTGAGCATCACGCTCGAGACCTCGAGCGGCGGCCGCCGCCACGCGCTCGAACTCCTAGCCCTAACGAAACTGAACTGGAACCACAGCCGTCTCGATGGCCACGACCCCATCACCACGCTGGCAGCAAGAAGCATCGGAGGCATCCTCAGGCACGTCGAGCCCGGCGGCGCAGTCGGAAATCGATACGCCTTCTACATGTAACAGCGGAGCGGTTGGGCTGAACGCGAAATGACTCAAGCGCCAGCTCTGATTGAGCGAGAAGGCAGAGAGTGCCTTCTTCCGTCTGCGTAGCCAGCCACGTCAGCTCGAGACGTTCCGGGACAACACGCGCAGGCTGAATGCTGCACCTCGCAAAGCGAGTGTTCCAAGAGCCTTCGCAAGATCTCTTTGCGATCGAGTTCCTCTCTCAGAAGGGTTCGGAGACTCAAGTCTTTCGGGAGACATAAAGATATTGTATCAATAGTCACATTTGATGTCAGCGGACCGAGGGCTGCGCAGAGTGGAAGTGCCGATCGCTATCTCGACTGGAGTTGCTACAAAGACAGCGGGGCTATGCGGGAGCCTGCGGCGTCGGGAGTCGGCGATTACTCGATTCGGCGGGTGCTGGAGTGGTATCGGCTCGGGCTGATCCATAACCGGTTCAGCGAGAAGTTCTTGCCAGTCCCAGCCGAACTCGCCGGTTGGGTGCTGGCCGGGGCTGGAGAGTTCGCTGAGCCGGATGGGGCGCGGCCGCGGGGCGCAGTGCGGGCTTCGCTTTTAGATTTGATCGACTCGGCGGGCCTGTCCGATCGCGAGAAGCTCGTGCTTGGCGTTCGGTTCGGTCTAGTGGAGTACCCCGCGACGAGCTCTGAGCGTCATCTCCGTTATCGCGTTCGCGCGTTTCGCGGGCCGAAATCTGAAGGGCTCGGGGAGAGGCGGTTGCGGGGTCTTCTCTCGTCTGCAGTGGCGAAGCTGGATCGTTCGATCAGTGAGCGGGGCTGGGAGCGCCCGGGAGAGCAGGCCGTGTACGCGGCGCCGAGCGCAGATCCAATCCACGCAGACTGGTTCGTATCCGCAGTTCCGGAGGCCCGACGGCCGGTGGTGTTCGAGGCGGCTATCCAGCAGGCCCGCGAATTCGTCGCAATGGCGGGTCTCGGACCGCGCGCGCTCGTGGTCCTGACCGAGATTGCCGAGTACCAGGCGAGTGTCTCTCCAGAGGGTTGGCCGCCGAGTCGGGCTCGACGAGGTGTGAGCCGGGCGCGAGCCGTGGTCTCATTGATGTTGTGGGATCTCCTGTATCCGCGTTCCGGGGGGACCTCAGAATTCGTGCCGTCCCAAGCCGGGCGTGTTCACCTGCCCGGGTCGGTATTGGCGATCCCCGAGCCGGTCGGCGTGTTCTTGGGCGGCGAGCGGGACGACGAGGTCGTGTTCGCGGCGTGTCGCGCCGTGCTCGACTTGGCCCAGAGCGACCGCGGCGCAGCGAGAGTCGTTTCGGAGCTGCTGCTTGGCACGTATGGCCGAGAGAACGGTCCACGCCTGTCGGATGAGGCGGAGGCTGAGGTATTGCGAACTGCTGTGCGGCAGCGTTCGGACGACAACGACCCAGTCGCAGTGGCGCTTGCGCGGCGAGCGCTGATGGACCGCCCACGCGACTGGCGAACGATCGACACCGTGCTGCATGCGGTGCGGGTCGCCTCCGCCTTTGGAGCGTTCACTATCGCTAGTGAGCTTTGCGAGGAAGTCGACGTGATCCTCGGTGAGGATTTTCGTGTTCCGCCGGGTCGTGACATTGCTGTCGAGCGCGTCGACTATCAGCTCTGGACGAACCACCAGCGGAGCGGAACGCTGCGGAGGCTGCTCGACCTGACAGGCGCGGAGGATGCGCTCGACGCGGCTAAGGGCAGCCACGAACAGGCGGAGCGCGACTACGAGCTGGCGCGGAAGATGGGCTCGATCGATGCATCGGATCGGTGGGAGTTCTTCCTGGCCGTACGTGCAGCGGAACTGCGGACGATCCCGCTCAAGCTGCAGGGCTCGCCTCCCCGGCGACCGCAGGTTCGTGGCTTGGCCGCGTCCCTCAAGCGGGCAGAGTCCGCTGCCAGAGACGCGAGCCTCGGGCCGCTCGAACAGCGGCCCCTGATTCAGGCGGGACTCCGGGCCGCCATCGTCGCGGAGCAGCTCGAACAGGCTGTGCAGCTCCTTCATCGGCTGCACAGCATCGGCTGGCCGATCAGCCGCGGGGCACCCGAGGTCTTCGAAATTGCGCTGTCAACATCCGTTCGCGCACGCGCGCCGCGTGTACTTCGGGATGCGGTTGATGACGTCGCCGCGGCGGAGCAGGACCCAGGCTGGAAGCCGGCTGCCGGCGAAACGGCGGCCGGCTGGCGCCGGGCTATGGCCGCGCGTCGGCCGTGACGCGCAAGTCGCGGCGCTATTGCCGGATCCGCACCTCAGCCGCTCGTCGGGCGCAGCGGCCGGAGAGACACTCGCGAGCGTGCGGCGTGGAGGACCGCATTAGTGCACACGCGGAGGTGACCAATGCCCAAGCTGTTCAGCGTTCTCCTCGACCACCGCAGGCTGCGGTCGTTCGGAGCCGCCCTCGTTCCGGTCGGAGCAGTCGGAATGGCTGCTCTGTTCGTGCCGAGCTCATCAGCGGTGCCCGCCTCCCAAGCGGGAGGCGTAGCTCAGCAGGGTCTCTCGGCCGCCTGTGGCGAAGCGCCGGTCGCGGTCGCTTCGGAGGCAGCCGAGTCGGAGCAGACGGTGGCGGTCGACACGACGAAGTCGGCGACATCACCAGCTGTTCGCGCGGCCTATCGCCGCGCCGTGCTCGGCCTTGTCGCGCGGGCTGCGTCTGAGAAGGCGGTGTTGAGGCTGGTGGCGTTCGGCGCGTCCGGTGTTGGAGCACGAATGATGTTCCAGGGCTCGTTCGCACCGGCGTCCGTGGACGACGTGTTCAACCTGGCGGCCGCGAACCGAACGCGCTGCCTGGCGAAGAGAGCGGTCGAGTCGATGTTGGCGATCAAGCCGAGCCCAGGCCTCGGCTCAGACGTGGCCGGCCTGCTGGCATCGGAGATCTCCACCGGACGCGCACTGGTGGCTCCAGGCGGCACCGTCACACTGACCGTCTTCACAGACGGCTGCCAGGCACCGGCGAAGAAGGGGCCGAACAGCCGCTTGACCGACCTCTGTGGCCGCCTTGCGACCGGGCAGACGGTCGCCTCGATCCTCCAAGCGCGTTCGGACGAGTTTCTCCTTCCCGACGCGTCGGGCGTCATGGTCGTGATGCTCGGGGTCGGAGTCGGCCGGAATCCGGAGGCGGCGAACACGCTCCTCGCGCGGAAGCTGGTCAGCTTCTGGACCACCGTGTGCCGGCGCGCGCAGCACGTGAAGGCGTGCCGGATCGGGAGCGGCGTCCTGTGAGCGCGCGGGACAAGCGGGACAAGAACGGCAACGGTGCGGTGCCGCGCCGGCTCACGCCGGAGGAGACGCAGGTTCTGTTCGAGGGGGACCGGGCGTCGCTGTTCACGGTTGTGGACGCGAACGGTCAGCCGGTCACGGACTCGGTCGGAGTGCGGGTCACGGTGCCGATCCCGGCGACGCCGGCCCTGGTCTCGCTGCCGGTCAGCTGCACAGCAGCGGAGATGGAGATTCGCGCGGAGGGCGAGGCGATCGCCTTCTCGATCCAACTCGGGTACCAGGAGAAGCGGCACGACTTGGAGCGCCGCCTGGCCGAGGACCGCGCGGCACTGCTGAGTTGTCGAGGGCGCCAGACACGCGCCGAGCAGGACCTCGAGTGGGAGCTGGCGGAGCGGGAGGCGTTCCTGAATGCGCTGCCACGGCGCTGCCGGCGACTGCTGCGGCGGAAAGGGGGGCGGCTGCCGCGGCTGGTCCCCTGGGCGGTGTGGCTCGCGGACACGATGGTGATCTCGCGCGCCTGGGGGTTGCTCGGCCCTTTGCCGCTGCCGTTCCACGCCTCTGTGTCGGTCACGAACGCGACGCAGGTGGTGAGGGCGGCGCTGGTCAGCTTCGGGCTCGTCTTCGGCGCCCGCCTCGTCGGAGGAAAGCTGCGGGAACTCGCGGAGAACCTGCGAGAGCGTTGGAGCCTGCTCGGCGTCGCCTGCGATGCCGGGGTCGGTGCACTCGTGCTCGCCAGCGCGGTGAAGCTGGCCTTGGCGACCGCGCAGATGCAGGAGGCGCTGCTCCAGATCGAGGCGGGCGGGACCAGCGTCCACCTGCCGACCTCGGTGTTGTTCTCGATTGTCGGGTTCCTGGTCTCGGTCAGCCTCGCCGCTGGCTACTACCTGAACGAGCCCGCGCCGGAGCAGGCGGAAGACCACGACCGGCGGGTCGCGGAGGCGAGGGCGGCAGCCGTGGAGCCGGCCGACGAGGCCGCGCGCCAGCTCGGTGCCGTCCGTGCGACACGCGAGGAGCTGAACAGCCTCGACGAGGAGGAGACGCTCGCGCTCGCCGAGAACGAGGCTCACACCGACCGGCGCGTATACGCGCACCGGGCCGGGAACGTGCCGATCTACGGGCTCGAGCTCGCCCCGGCGGGTCGGAGCCCCGAAGGAAGTGGGCCTTGAGGACCACCACCCCGAGGGCGCCGGTCGAGCCGCACTCCTGTCCTGAGCCGCAGACCTGTACACCGCCGCTCGCTGGCGGCTCCGGACTGCCGCTGAAACGGCTGCCGGGTGCCGTCCTCGCCTGCGGGCTCGCGGCGGGAGCGCTTGTCGGAGGCGTCCTCGACGTGGCGATGACCGGTGGGCGAGACGTAGAGCCGAAGTTGCCGATCCCGGTCGCGGGGTCGAGGACGCTACCGATCCCGCTGCACGTGTCGATCGTCATGGACGAGTCAGGGTCGACCTCCTCGACCGACCCGACTCGAGAGAGCCACCGGGCGGCGTCGCTGGTCTGCGAGTGGCTCGCCACCAACTCTCAGAACCCCGAAGACCAGGTCGGCCTCGTCCGCTTCGCCGACCGAGCGGACGCGTTCGCCCCGGTCATCGCGGGCAACGCCCGTCAGGCGCTCGAGCGAGCGCTCGACGACGGGGAAAGCCTCGGCGGCGGCACCCGCTTGACGCCGGCAATCGCTGAGCTTCGGAGTCTGCTCGCCCACCGTCAGCCCGGACGGGACGTCGTGCTGCTGATCACCGATGGGCAGGTCGCGGAGCCGGATAACGAGCTGCATACCGTGATCGGCCAGCTGCGAGCCGAGGCTGACGCCGTCTATCTGCTTGCCCTCGACGACGACGGCGCCTGGAGCAAACGGACGCATCGACGCTACGACGACCTCGGCCTGAACGGGACGATCCCAGTCAGCAAGGTGACGACGGGCCGGCTCGCGTACGCGATCGCGACCCTGCTCATGCGCGAGGCCGGCCTGAAACCGGCGCGGGCGCGATGAACCCGTCGAATCCGTGGTTTCGGTTCTTCGCCGGGATGGTCGCCGCAGCGGTCGCGATCCGGCTCACGGTCGAGTTGCTCTGCCCGATCCTCCCCTACCTGGTCGGGGCGATCACGCTCGCAGCCGCGCTCATCGTCTGGCGCTGGTGGCGCAACACACGATTGTAAGCGCTGATGAGCGCACCAATGTTGTTGACAATTTCGACAACATATGAGATGCTGGATCGCAGTTATCTAAGCCGGGTGGGCTAGCAAGGGAGAAGGTCCGTGGCCCACCGGAACAGTCCGATGTTGAGGAGCGCGCGCGGCGTTCGCGTGCGTTCCCGGCCGCTCGCCGAGGTCGACGAGGCGAAGCTGGCGGTTGCGTTGGCGCTGATGGCACGGCGCCTGCTCGAGCAGCGGACGCGTCCCGAGGAAGAGACCGGCCAGGTCGACCCGACCCGCGCGCCAGGAGAGGCAGCGTGATCGGCTCGCTACCCGCTCAGCTCCGCCGCCTGTTCGGCATGACGCAAACGCGGTCGCAAGTCGTGGAGCTGCGCTTCGGCAGCGACCTGGCAATCTCGATAGTGGAGGCGCTGCTCGCCGCGGTCGCCGGATTGCCCTTGCGTTCGGCCGTCGTGCTCGAGACGCTCGCCACCGACGAAGGGATCCGCCACTTCCTCCGCGGCGAGCAAGCAGCCGTGGACACCGTCTGCGGGCAGCTACGTGGGCTCGCGCCCAGCACCCGAATAGAGCCGGCCTCGCAGCCGGCGAGCCCGGGCTGGCGGCTGGGGGCACGCCTAAGCTGGTCGCGCCGCCACCCGCTCTTGCGCACCGACGGAACCGAAGAGGCGGCGGTCAGCCTGTTGGCTGCGCTCGGACCGCTCGCGCCGGGCGAGACGGTCCTGCTCCAAGTCGCGCTCCGCCCGGGAAGACCGCTCACGCTGCCGCACTCGCCGCGCGAACCGAAAGGCGGCCCATTCCGCCCCACGTACGTGGAGCAACACGTGCTCGGGGCGATGCGGCAAAAGAACAGCGGCCCGCTGCTGCGGACGCGGGTCCTGGTCGCTGTCGCCTGCGGCCACCCGGGCCGGGGTTTGCACCTGATCGGACGCGTCTGCTCCGTGTTCCGCTCCCGCCGCGGAAGCCACGGCACGCTGCAGGTACGCCGCGTCGTCAGGCGAGCAATCGCGGAAGCCCTCGTGCGCACCCCGCGCAGCGGCGACCTGCTCACGCCAGCCGAGCTCGCCCCTTTGATCGGATGGCCGGCGGGAGCGCCCCGCCTGCCCGGCGTCAGCGTTGGGACGAGCCCGCTGCTGATCCCCGACCGGCGTATCCCCGAGCAGGGGCGGTTACTCGGCGTCTCCACTTGGCCGGCCGCCAAAGGCCGGCCACTGGCCCAGCCGGTCGCCGGTGCGCTCAGCCACACGCTGATCGCAGGTCCGACGGGCAGCGGGAAGTCGAGCCTGATCGCGGATCTGGTCGCTGCGGACGCGCGCGAAGGTCGCGGCTGCCTCGTCCTGGACGGAAAGGGCGACCTCGTCGACGACGTGCTCAGCACCATCCCGCCCAACCGCGCCGGCGATGTGATCGTGCTCGACCCTGCGACGCAAGGCGCAGTTCCGGGACTGCGCGTGTTCGGCCATGGCAGCGATCCAGAGCTGACCGCCGACCTCGTCCTCGGCGTACTCCGCGACCTCTTCCGCGACAGCTGGGGCGTCCGCTCCGACCAGTGGTTGCGCGCGGGGCTGGTGACGTTGGCGCATGACCCGAGCGCGACGCTCGGCGACCTGCCGTACCTGTTCACCGACGACGCCTACCGCAGACGCCTGGTCGGACGGCTGGAGGATCCCCTGCTGCTCGCCACATGGGCGGCGTACGAGGCGATGAGGCCCACGGAGCGCTCAAACCAGCTCGGCGCCCCGCTGAACAAGCTGACCGAGCTGCTCGGACGCCGCGTGTTGCGCACCGTCCTCTCCCAGCCCGACCCCGCGCTCGATCTGCGTGAGGCGATCAGGCGGAACCGGATTGTGCTCGTCTCCCTCTCTCCCGGCCGCCTCGGCAGCCCAGCCAGCCGACTGCTCGGCGCACTGGTCGCGTACGAGCTGTTCGGCGCCGTCCAAGCCCGCGCCGGGCAACCGCCGAAAGGGAGGAGGCCGTTCTTCGCGTACATCGACGAGCCGAAGGCACTCGGGGACATCCCCGTCCCGCTGGACGGTCTCTTCGAGCTCGCCCGCGGGATGGGCGTCGGGATCACGCTCGCCACCCAATCGCTTAGCATGCTCCCCGCGCCCGTCCGCGGCGCGGCGCTGACGAACGCCGCCACCCTGGTCGCGTTCCGTCAGACCGCCGACGACGCCGAGCTGCTCGCCCGCCATCTTTCTGGTCTCACTGCTGAGGCGCTCCAGAACCTCGGCCCGTTCGAGATCATCGCCCGCCTCGGCCTCGGACCCGGCGAAGTCACCGCTCCTGTCAGCGGCCGGACGCTCCCGCCTCCGCCGCCGAGCAGCAACCCGATCGCGATTAGGCGCGAGTCCGCCGAGCGCTACGGCGCCGACCCGAAGATCGTCGACCAAGCCCTCGCCAAGCGACACCACCCTGACCAGAACGTCGCAGGCGATCAGGCCGCGCCGGTCGGGCGCCGCCGGAGGCGATCATGAGCACCGGCGCCGCTCCAGTGACGGAGATCCTGCTGTCCGTTCCCGAGCAGCGTCGGCTCGAGCAGCTTGAAGGCGTGATCGAGCGCGGACTGGCGAGCTTCATCGAGGTCGGCGAAGCGCTGGTCGAGATCCGCGACCAGCGCCTCTACCGCGCCAGCCACCAGAGCTTCGACGCCTACTGCCTAGCGCGGTGGGGATTCCGCCGCGCCCACGCCCATCGCCTCGTCCAGTCCGCGAAGGTGATCCGGGCGTTGTCTCCCACGGGAGACACCCCAACCAAGGAGCGGCACGCCCGCGAGCTCGCCCCGCTACTTCCCGAGCCGGGGCAGCTGCGCGAGGCCTGGTCCGACGCCCGCCAGCAGGCAGACCGAAACGGCGTCCAACTGACCGCCGCTCACGTGCGGGAGGCAGTCGAGAGCCGCGTCTCGCCCGAACGGCTTGCGATCCGCGCGCTGTCGGGCACCGACCGCTGGGAGACGCCCACCGACCTGTTCGAACAACTCGACGCCGAGTTCCGATTCGAGCTCGACGTCTGCGCCCTTCCCGACAACGCCAAGTGCGACCGCTACTACACGCCCGCCGAGGACGGGCTCGCCCAGCCGTGGACCGGCCGCTGCTGGATGAACCCGCCCTACGGGCCGAAGCTGCGCGACTGGATCGCGAAAGCCCACCAGGCCGCGCTCGCTGGTGCGACAGTGGTCGCGCTTGTCCCGGCAAGCACCGAGACCGGCTGGTGGTGGGAGTACTGCCGCCACGCGGAGATCCGCTTCCTGCGCGGCCGCCTCCGCTTCAGCAACGCTCCCACCCACGCCCCGTTCGCCTCCGCCGTTATCGTCTTCGGTCGCCCCGCCCGGGTGATCTGGTGGGACTGGCAGGCGCAGAGGAGAGCGCGATGAGCGATCCGCTCGTCGATCCGCTCGCGCCGCCCACGCTGCGCGGCCGTGCGGCGTCAAACGCCGACCCGGCAGCCGCAAGCGACGCGACTCCCCCTCCTCCCGGCAGGGATCCTCTCCGTCTCCGGGGCGGAGCCCTGCAACGCTTCAGCCGGCAGCGCCTCGCCGAACTGGCCGAGCGGCTCTCGCAGCGCGACCGGCAGATCGTCGCCACGATCGCGGAGTTCCGACTGCTACGTGGTGACCAGATCCGACGGCTGTTCTTCTCGCAGATCTCCACTGAGGGTGCTCGAGCAAGGATCTGCCGCCGGAGTCTGCAGATGCTGGTGGACGCGAAATTGCTCCATCGATTGCAGCGGCGGATAGGCGGAACGAGAGCGGGCAGCAGCGGCTGGGTATACGCACTGGCTCCTGCCGGCCGACGTCTCGTCGCCTACTGGCAGGGGGAGGGCCTCCCCTCAAACCGTGGCGTGCACGAGCCGAGGCTTCTGTTCGTGTCGCACACGCTCGCAGTCGCAGAGCTGTACGTCTGCCTGGTCGAGGAAGACCGAGCCGGTCGCCTCGAGCTGCTCTCGTTCGAGGTCGAGCCGACGCGGATATACGTCTCCGCGCTCGGGCGGACAGTGACGTTGAAGCCGGACGCACTCGTCCAGTTCGCGGCTGGCGACGAGGAGCTTCTCTCATTCTGCGAGATCGACCTTGGGACGGAGGGGCGAGGCGCGCTGCTGCGCAAATGCCGCGCCTACATCGACTACTACCGGACAGGCCGCGAGCAAGCCGAACAACAGACGTTCCCCCGCGTCGTCTGGATCGCCCCCACCCAGGCGCGCGCCGCCTTCATCGCGAACCTCGTCGCCGAGCTCCCACCCCTGGCTCGCCACGTGTTCGCCTGCACGACCAAGGAGGCGGCCCTCGCCGCCCTCACCGCGGATGCAGACGTGGAGGGAGAATGGCAATGAGGACAGCGCCCGAGCCAGATCAGGGCTGGAGACTTGTTCGGGCGGAGGCGATCGAGTTCCTGGCGAGCGAAGCGCCGCACTCGGTAGACGCCGTTGTTACCGATCCCCCGTACGGGATCGGCTTCGGCGGCGAGCGCTGGGACAGCCTCCGTCGGGCGGACGGGTCGTCGAGTGGCGAGGCGTTCGAGGCATGGACCCGCGCGTGGGCGACTGCCTGCCTCCGGACTCTCAAGCCGGGCGGGTTCCTGGTCGCGTTCGGCGCGCCGAGAACCGTGCACCGCCTCGCGGCCGGAATCGAGGATGCCGGGTTCGAGCTGCGCGATCAGCTGGTCTGGCTATACGGCAGCGGGATCCCGAAGACCGCGCTCGTCGAAGGCCGATCGAGCACGTTGAAGCCGGCGTACGAGCCGATCGTGCTCGCCCGCGCCCCACTCATTGGCAACCACACGCTCAACGAGGAGAGCTGGGGCACCGGCCGGCTTGGCATCGACCATGCACGCATCCCGGCCCCGGGCGCGCCGCGCGGCCGCTGGCCATGCAACGTTGCCCTCAGTCACGCCTCACGCTGCCGAGCATCTGGGTGTGTTCGTACCTGCGCCGTCTCGCTCATCGATCGTGCGCATCCGCGGGCACAGCCATGCCGGTTCTTCTACTGCGCGAAGCCGTCGTTCGCCGAGCGGGAGGCAGGGTGCGAGCCGCTCGCCGCGCGGCGGATGCGGATCTACGGTCGGGGCGGGTCGCGCCCGCGGCGGAACACGCACCCGACCGTCAAGCCGGTCGAGCTGATGCGCTGGCTCCTCCGGCTCGTCTGCCCGCCGGGCGGTGTAGTGCTCGACCCGTTCGCCGGCTCGGGCAGCACCGGCATCGCCGCCCTCGCAGAGGTGCGCCGCTTCCTCGGCGTCGAGCAGGACGCCAGCTACTTTCGGATCGCCCGCGCCCGCCTCCAGCACGCCGCCGCGTCAGCAGCGAGCGTGGACGCTGCGGGCGGATGGCCGTCCGGTGACCGGAACCGCGAGGGGTTCTGGTCGCCGTCAAGCCATCCACAGCCTCGCGAAAGGAGGAAAGAGCCGTGACCAAGGCTCAGCAGGTGTACGAGCGGGTCGAGGCGCTGACCGCCTCCGGCGTCCGGAAGGCAGACGCTTTCCGGCAAGTCGCCGAGGAGTACGGCCAGCCATTCGACTCGATCCGCGGCGCCTACTACACGCACACCCGCTCCACCAGCGGCAAGCCCTCCCGGCCACGGCGCCGGGAGACGACGACCGCCGACGCAATCGAATCGGCAACGACCGCGCTCACCCGCGCGATCGACGCGATCGACGTCGAGGTCGCCCGCGCCAAGGAGCGGGCCGAGCAGGCGCAAGTCGAGTACAAGCACCTGCGCGACACCGCCGACGAGCGCAAGAAGACGATCCAGGCCAAGATCGACGCGCTCAACGCATAGCGGATGGCCGGTGGCCCGGATCATACGATCCGGGCCACCACACCCTTACAACAACATGTTGCAACATCACCGCCACTCACGCTATAATTGTGACAATAGCCTCAGCACAACATGTGAGGGTTTCGAGTGGTTACCACAAAGGCCGCGGAAACACACGCAGCGCTCAGCCAGCTGATGGAGCGCGGCATGCGCCTCTCCGACGCCGTCCGCGCCTACGCGGACGACACCGGCCGAAGCGAAGCAGCAGTGCGCGCCAGCTACTACCAGCAGCGCGCCAAGCTCGGCGACAACGCAACGAGCTCGCGACTACGCCGGGCCGTGAGCGTCGAGGACGCCATTGGCGAGGCACGTGCGCTGCTTGAGCGGGCGATCGACCAGATCGACGCCGAGGTCGAAGCCGCGAAAGCCGACGCGGTCGCAGCCCGCCAGCGGTATGAGGCGCTGAAGGCGGACGCAGCGCGAAGGAAGGCCGAGCTCGAGCGTAAGATCGCCGCGCTCGCCCCATAGAAAGAGAAAGGAGGACCAGGACAGGATGGAGAACGAGCAATCCTCGCCCGCCGAGGACCACGCACCCGTGAAGCGGGCGTTGATCTACATGCGCGTCTCCAGCGCGCAGCAGGCGGACAAGGACTACGACCCGGAAGGATTCTCGATCCCCGCCCAGCGCGAGGGTTGCCTGCACAAGGCAGCGAGTCTGGACGCGCAGGTCGTCGAGGAATTCGTCGACCGCGGCGAGTCCGCCAAGACCGCTAACCGCCCCGGCCTGCAAGCGCTCCTCGCCCGGCTCGAACAAGGAGACATCCACCTTGTCGTAGTGCACAAAGTGGACAGACTTGCCAGGAATCGGGCGGACGACGTCGCGATCGTGATGAAAATCCGAAGCTTCGGCGCCCAACTCGTCTCCGCCACCGAGAACATCGACGAGACCCCAAGCGGCACCCTCTTGCACGGGATCATGAGCTCGATTGCCGAGTTCTACAGCCGCAACCTCGCCGCCGAGATTATGAAAGGCACCACCGAAAAGGCGAAGAAGGGCGGCACCCCCTTCCGCGCCCCGCTTGGCTACCTCAACAGCCGCGAGTGGATCGACGGCCGCGAGATCCGCACCATCACGATCGACCCCGAGCGCGCCCCGCTGGTCAAGCTGGCCTTCGACCTCTACGTAACCGGCAACTACTCACTCCTCGACCTTGCCGCGATCCTCGAAGCGCGAGGGCTGCGCTCCCGGCCCAGCCACCGCAAACCGGCGAAAACGCTCGGCCCCAACCGCCTCGTCACCATCCTCCGAAACGACTACTACATCGGCGTCGTCCGCTACGCCGGCGTCACCGCCGACGGCCGGCACGAGCCGCTGATCGACGAGGAGACCTTCCAGAAGGTGCAAGGCATCCTCGATGCGCAGCGCCAGTCAGGCGAGCGCAGCTGGCGCCACCACCACTACCTCCGCGGCAGCCTCTACTGCGCCGAATGCGGCTACCGCCTCTACTTCACCCGCGCCCGCGGACGCCACGGCGGACTCTACGACTACTTCATCTGCGGCGGCCGAAACGCCCGCGTCTGCCACCAACACCACCACCGCGCCGAAGCAGTCGAAGCCGCAATCGAACGCCACTACGCCACCATCCAACTCACCCAACCGCAACGAGACCGCGTCCGAGACAGCGTCCAGAACCACATCCAGGCACTCGTCGCAGTCGCCGAGAAGGAAACGGCCCGCGCCCGCGCCGAAGTCACCCGCCTCGACAACGAAGAGCGCAAGCTCCTCAACCACCACTACAACGACGCGATAAGCGACCACATCTTCGCCGAAGAACAAGCACGCATCCGCCGCGAGCGCGCCGCGGCCGAGCAGCTTCTCCGCCGCTACGAGATCAAGCACGACGAGACGCTCAAGGTCCTCGACCTTGCCCTCGACCTCACCGACGACATCCAAGCCGCCTATCTCCAAGCTGACACAACCGAACGCCGACTGCTCAACCAAGCCTTCTTCGAACGCCTCGAAATCGACACCGAAGAAATCGACGGCTACACCCTCAACCCTCCGTTCCGGGAAATCAAAACGCTCGTCAAACTTGGAGAGCGAGGAGGCTCAAGTGCAGCCACAGTCCCCAAGAACGGCAGAACCCCCGCCAGAACACCGAAGGACGGGGGTTCGTACCTGAACGCTGTGGTGGAGCCGACGGGACTCGAACCCGTGGCCTTCTGGCTGCCAGCCAGACGCTCTCCCAGCTGAGCTACGGCCCCGAAGACGCCCCAGTGTAGCGCCGAACTCGTACTCCTCGGCCCAGTTGATCCTGCGCCGTTGATTGTTTCTCGTCGGCTCGAGTCGCAGCTGTATTGCGCGAACTCGCGCGAATTCGTGCAGCGAGAGGAAGTAACAGCGATCCAACTCGGCACAGTAAGCGGCGAAGGCGTCGATTTGGTCTGCCGAGTAAGGGCGGCTGACACTGCCGTCGCGGGCCCGACGGGATGAGCAGCAACGGATGACGACCACGCCTCCTCTGCGCACCGCCCATTTGCACTGGACCCGGATCATCTCCGTTCCCAAATCGAAGACGAAGTCGTAGCGGACCGGCAGCATCGGCTTGGCGACCGGGATGCCCAGCTTCGTCGCCTCATGAACGACCGCCGTCTCGGCGATCGCTCCCTTCTGATCCGTGCTGAGCACCAGACCAGTGTAGTTGTCGCGTCGGACAACGCGAGCTTACGCCGAGGCAGCCTCGACCGAGACCGAGGGCACGTCGCCCCACAGATCCTCGAGCGCGTAGTGCTCGCGCGCGTCCGGCGTGAAGACGTGGAAGACGACGTCCAGGTAGTCGGCGACGATCCACGTGGCCTCGTCGACGCCGTCCACCGAGACCGGCCGCCGTCTGGACTCGGCCTTCAGCGCGGCATGCACCTGGTCGTGGATCGCCTTCGTCTGCCGCGGGTTCTGCCCCGTGGCGATGACGAAGAAATCGGTGTACGTGCACACCGGCCGCATGTCGAGGATGACCACGTCGCGCGCGAGCTTCTCCTGCGCGAGGCCGGCGATCCGGCGTGCCTGCTCGAGTGGTGTCAGTCGGTCAGATCTCCGCGTCGTTGACTGGAATCAGTCTAGCCGCGGTACAGGCGGTGCTCGGCGATGTCCGCGGCGACCGCCGGCGGGACGAGGCCGTCGATCGGCTCGCCGCGGCCGATCCGGTCGCGGATCTCGTTCGACGAGACGTCGATCGCGTCGAACTCGAAGAACAGCACGCGGTCGGGGCGGCCGAGTCGCTGCCGAACCAGGTCGAGCCGTTCGCGGGGATATCCGGGCCGGCTCCCCACTCCGAGTCGTGCCAGCTCGAGAACGGCGTCGGGCTCCTTCCACGCCGGGAAGTCGGCGAACTCGTCGGCGCCGACGAGGAAGACGGGATCGAGCCAGGGCCCGGCGCGCAGCATGTCGACCGTCCGCTCGTGCCGGTCGAGCTCCACCCTACGGCCCGGAAACGCCAATCGGGCGAGTCGGCACCTCGTCTCGGCCGAGCTGTGCACCGCCTTGTGCCCGGGGCTCGCGACCACGACCACCACCACCTCGTCGAGCCCGAGCTGGTGTTCCGCCGCGTCCGCGAGGGCGACGTGGCCACGGTGCGGCGGGTCGAAAGCGCCCCCGAGCAGCCCGATCATCCGAGGACCAGCGTCTCGTCCCCGATCTCGACCTCCGCGCCCGAACGGGCCCCGGCCGCCCTCAGGGCAGCTTCGAGCTCGCGGGTGTCCGGAGGAGTGCCCACGACCCGGAAGCCCCGGTCGGTCCGGAGGATGCGGAAGGACGTCGACCTGGATCGAGGGCGGTAGACCAGGAACTCGGCAAGGCCCGACTCGTCCGCGACCGGTTCGGGCGCAGGCGGGATCAGCGCGAACAGCCCGCGCCTGAGCTCCTCGACCCCCCGTCCGGTCGCTGCCGACACCGCGAAGACCCCGAGCACGCGGCCGTCCGCCGGCGCGAAGCTCGGCGGCGAGGGCAGGAGATCGATCTTGTTGAGGACGACGATCTGCGGCCGCTCGTTCAGGCCGGCCCCGTACTCCCCGAGCTCTCGGTCGATTGCCTGGAACTGCCCTTCGACGTCGCCGGCGGCCGCGTCGACGACGTGGACGAGCACGCGGGCACGCTCGAGATGCGCGAGAAACTCGTGGCCGAGCCCGACGCCCCGGCTCGCGCCCTCGATCAGCCCCGGAACGTCGGCGACCGTGAGCTGGCGGCCGTCGGGCGCGTCCACCGTCCCGAGCACGGGCGCCAGCGTCGTGAAGGGGTAGTCGGCGACCTTCGGCTTCGCATTCGAGATCCGGCGCAACAGGGACGACTTGCCTGCATTCGGGAGCCCGACCAGGGCCGCGTCCGCGACCAGCTTCAGGCGAAGCTCGAGCACCGCCTCCTCGCCCGGAAGGCCGGTCTCGGCGAACCTCGGGGTCTGACGCGTCGGAGTCGCGAAATGCTTGTTGCCGCGGCCGCCTGCCCCCCCGCGGGCGAGGACGACACGTGCTCCTGCAGCGACGAGGTCGGCGACGACCTGACCGTCCGCATCGAGCACCTGCGTGCCGACCGGCACGGCGAGCCGGGCGTCGGAGCCGTTCGCGCCGTTTCTTCCTCCTCCCCTCCCCGGCTCTCCGTTTTCGCCTCGGAACACCCGTCGGGAGCGGAAGCTCGAGAGGTCGCGCAGGTCGGGATCGGCCTCGACGACGACGTCTCCGCCCCGGCCCCCGTCGCCGCCGTCGGGGCCGCCCCTGGGGACGTACTTCTCGCGGCGGAAGCTCAGCCCGCCGTTGCCGCCGCGGCCGGCGACCACCTGGATCGTCGCCCGGTCGTGGAACATCCGCCCAGCCGCACGGCGCTCGCGCGCGAGGCGCTACGGCCTAGCCCGCGTCGACGACCGAGACCGTGCGGCGCTCTCCGGACGTGCGGAACTCCAGGCGTCCGTCCTGCGTCGCGAAGATCGTGTCGTCGCGGCCGATCCCCGTCCCGGGGCCGGGGCGGAAGCGTGTGCCCCGCTGGCGGACGATGATCATGCCCGCCTTGACCTCCTGACCGGCGAAGAGCTTCACGCCGAGCATCTTCGGGTTCGAGTCGCGCCCGTTGCGCGAGGAGCCGAGTCCTTTCTTGTGCGCCATTCTCTACTCCGTCTTCTTCGCGGCCGGCTTCCGGGCGGAAGCGGCTTTCGGCTTTGCGGCCGCGCGCGGCTTCACGGTCGCCTTCGGCTTCTCCTCCGCCGTCTCGCCCGCCTTCGCGGAACGCGGCGGCGCCTTCTTGCCGATCGTCTCGATCTCCACCCGGGAAAGCCTCGCGCGGAAGCCGTTGTGCCGCCGGTACCCGGTCCGCTTCTTGTACTTGCCGATCCGGATCTTCTCGCCGAGCACGTGCCCGACGACCTTGGCGGTCACCTGCACGCCCTTGGGTGCGAGCTCGCCGGGCCCGTCGCCGCCGACGAACAGCACCTCGGGGTGGAAAGGCTTGTTCTCGTCCACGGCGAGCCGGTCCACGAGGAGCTTCTCGCCCTCCTGGACGCGGTACTGCTTGCCGCCGAGCTTGACGATCGCGTAGGTCATAGAAAGAGGCGGGATGCCCGCCGGGGCGGCATTCTAGCCGAATGCGACCGCGGGCAGTCGTCTTCGACCTGTACGGGACCTTGATCGACGAGGCGCCGCAGGCGACGTGGACGGCGATGCAGAACCAGCTCGCCGACCTGATCGGCGTCGAGCGCGAGACGTTCGCGCGACTCTGGCTCGAGACCTACGAGCTCCGCTGCACCGGCCCGTTCGTCCCCTCGCTCGAGGAGCTCTGCGCCCGGGCGGGGCACGTGCTCGACGAGGGGCGCCTCCCCGAGCTCCTCTCGCTCCGCCGCGGCTACATGCGCGAGCAGCTCGAGCCTCGCCCAGACGCAGAGGAGACGCTCGCAGCGTTGCGGAGGCGCGGTCTCGAGCTCGGCCTGATGACCGAGTGCAGCGAAGGGATACCGGAGCTCTGGCCGGAGACGCCGCTCGCCCGGTTCTTCGACGCGCAGGTCTACACGTGCGAGGTCGGCGTCCGGAAGCCGGCACCGGTTCTCTACGACCTCGTCTGCGAGCGGCTCGGCGTCGAGCACGCCGAATGCGTCTACGTGGGCGACGGAGGCGGCAGCGAGCTTGCCGGCGCCGCGAAGCTGGGGATGAGGCCGATCCTGATCGTCGCGCCGTACGCCGAGTGGCTCCACCCCGAGGCGGACCGCTGGACCGGCGAGCGGGTGTCCAGCCTGAGCGAGCTGCTAGCCCTCGTCTGATTCGCTCGGCGTCGCGACCGCCGACTCCGCAGGCTTACGTCGGCGGCGGCCGCCGCGCGACCCGCGGCGCGTCTTCTTGCGCGGTGCGGCCGGCTGGTCGCCGTTCGCGGATCCCGGCTCGACGTCCGGCTCCTCTGCGGAACCCGCGTCAGGCTGACCGAGGTCGTCCGCGGGCAGGTGGATCGTCGGCCGAGGTGCGGCCGAGCGTCCGTTCTCCGCGGCCGCGCCGGCCGGCTCGATCGCTGCCGCCGGCTTGCGCTTCCGGCCGCGCCCTCCGCGCGAGCCGCGACGGGTTCGCCTCTTCGCAGGCGCCGCCTCGCCGGGCTGCCCCGCCCCTTCGGCGGGCTCCACCTCGGCCTGCGGCTCGGGCTCCTCCGGGGCGGGGGCCTCGAGCTCGACCCGAGGCTCCACCTCGCCCTCGGCGACCAGACGGGACGTCCGCCCGCGGCCCCCTCGCGAGCCACGGCGCGCCTTCTTCTTCGCGGGCGTCTCCGAACCGGGCTCGGCTCGATCCGAATCCGTCTCGCCGGTCGCCGCGCCGACGAGCGCGGCGTCTTCCGTCTCCTCGGCTGCGGTGAGCTCAGGCTTCTTGGCCCGCGACGCGCGCGTCGGCTTCTCCGCCTGGGCCTCGGCGGTGATCGGAGCCTGCAGGGCGGCCGGCTGGTCGTCGGCGAGCGCGGCATACGCCGTCCCGTCGACCACGCGCTCGATCCTGACGTTGACCTTCTTGCCGACGAGCTTGGCGGCGCCGCCGACCGAGACGACCCAGCCGTCGAGCTTCCCGACGCCCGCCTCGAGATCGTGGCGCCCGATCTCGACGAGCTTGAGCTCCAGCGTCTGGCCCTCGGTGACGGGTGCGTCCACGACGGCCAGCTTCTCGACGGTGCCCTCGTCGAGCACGGTGAAGTAGTCGTGCGGGACTCCGGTCTTCCCGTGGACGAAGAACCGCCGCCTCGTGAACGCCTCGATCTCCTGGAGCCTGGTCGCGCCCGGGCCGACCAGGAGATCGGCGATGTGCGCGTTGAGCTCCACCTTGAACGCCTTCGTCCGCGGCTTCGAGGCGGCGAGCGCACGCAGCCGGCGCTCGGCGTCGACCACCGCGGTGGCCTCCGAGACGACCACGCCCTCGCCGGCGCAGGTCGGGCACTTGCGCGTGAGGATCTCGCGCGGACCGTCGGTCACGTTCTGGCGGGTCATCTCGACCAGGCCGAGCGGCGAGATCTCGACCACGTAGGTCTTGGTCCGGTCGCGCTCGAGCTCCTGCTGCAGCGCCTCCTCGACCAGCGCGCGATTCTTGGGGTTCGCCATGTCGATGAAGTCGATGACGATGATCCCGCCGATGTCCCGCAGGCGGAGCTGGCGGACGACCTCCTTGACCGCCTCCAGGTTGTTCTTCGTCACCGTGTCCTCGAGCCGCTGGCCGGACGACTTCGACCGCGAGCCGACGAACCGGCCGGTATTGACGTCGATCACCGTGAACGCCTCGGCGTAGTCGAAGATCAGGTAGCCGCCCGACGGCAGGTCGACGCGGCGGGAGAGCGTCGAGCGGATCTCGGCATCCACGCCGTACGCCTCGAACAGCGGCGTCTTGTCGCGATAGCGCGACACGCGCTCGGCCATGTGCGGAGACGTCTTCTTCAGGTATCCGAGGATGCGCTTGAGCGTCCGGTCGTCGTCGACCAGCGCCCGCTCGAAGTCGCCCGTGAACAGGTCGCGCGTGACGCGGAGCGGGAGCTCGGCCTCCTGGAAGACGAGCGCCGGCGCCTTCGACTCCTGAGCCCGCGCCTGGATCTGCTTCCAGAGCTTCATCAGGAAGTCGAGGTCGCGACCGACGTCCTCGGCCGACGCGCCCTCGGCCGCCGTCCGCACGATGACGCCTCCGTGCTTCGGAGCGATGCTCTTGACGATGTCGCGCAGGCGATTCCGCTCGTCCTCCTCCAGCCTGCGCGAGACGCCGAGGCCCTCGCCGCTCGGGACGTACACGACGAAGCGGCCCGGAAGGGAGATCTCGGTCGTGAGCCGCGCGCCCTTCGTCTTCATCGGGTCCTTCACCGCCTGGACGAGCACCTCCTCGCCGCGGCTGATCAGGTCGGTGATCCGGCGCCCGCGCGGGCGCTTGCCCTCGAGCTCGGGGCCGACGATCTCGTCCACGAACAGAAAGCCGTTCTTCTCCAGGCCGATCTCGACGAACGCGGCCTCCATCCCGGGGAGGACGTTGTCGACGACGCCCTTGTAGATGTTCCCCGCGATCGACCGGCGCTCGGGGCGCTCGAGGTAGACCTCGGCGACCCGGCCGTCCTCGAGGACGGCCACGCGCTGCTCGGTCACGTCGACCGAGACGAGCAGCTCCCGCTTCGCCGCCGGGAGCGGGGCGCGCCGTGCCGGCTGCCGTCGCCTGGTCGAGGAGCGGCTGCGGCGCTCGCCTTGCGGGGTCTCCTTCGCAGAGGCCTTGCCTTGCGGGTTCTCCTTCGCAGGCGCCTTCGATGTCGGTGCGGCCGCCTTCTCGGTGGCCGCCGGCGCCGCTGCGGACGCCGGCTTGCGACGGTTCTTGCCGCCGCGGCTTCCGCGCCGGCGACGCTTGCGGGCGGCCTCCGCCGCTGCAGCCGTGGACGGCTGCTCGTTACTCGGCGGTGCGGGTGGTGTTACGTCGGCGGCCGGGGCGTTCTCCGCATCGTGCTGCTCGCGGGTCTGCTTCTTCCTGCGAAACCATGGCAGGGGCAAGTGGATTCTCCTTTTCCGTGCGCGCGCCAAGGCGTGCCCTCCGAAAGGGCGCCGGCGCGCAGCGGGTTCAAGTCGTAAAAACGCGGCACTGGTGCCTCGCGTCGCAGCGTAGCAGCCGCTCGGGAAGACCCCAGGTGGAGCGTCAGGTGGAGCGTTATGCCGCCGCGGGCCTGAGCTTCGCGCGGCGGGTGCGGATCGCGCGCAGCCGCTGGTTCAGGCGCGCCCACGCCCACGGCTCGACCTCGCCGTACCGGGTCTCGGACTGGTTCCGCGTCGCCTCGAGGTACTCGAACCAGGCGTCCGCCTCCTCGATCATGAGCAGCTCCTCGGCTTCGCGCATACTCGCCACCGCTCTTACCTCCAGGGGTCGCTGACGCCCGCGATGCTAGGACCCGCGTCGGACGGCGCGTCGGCGCATCAGCGCGGAAACAGAGTTCGCGCGCCCGCAATCCGCGTCACCGGGGCGCGGCGCTCGAAGTACCGGACCGCCGCCTCGCCCAACGCCCGGGTGCCCGTGTAGGCGATCGTCCCCTTGACCGCCCAGCCGAGCAGCGGCACGTAGCCGATCGAGCGGCGGGCGAGCGCGCGCAGGCCGAGCCCCGACCCGATCACGCTCAGCACCTCGGGCAGCCGCTCCCGGTCGATCTCGAATCCGTACGCGTCGGCGATCCGCAGCACCAGCCTGACCTGGTTCAGGGTCAGGACGGGGAGATCGGCTCCGGGAACGAAGATGGCGGCTCCGACCAGCCCGTTCTGGCGGGAGATCGTCCGGATCAGCTCGTCGCACACGGCGCGCCGGAGCACCGGCAGCCGTGCGGCCAGAGGCGTGCCCGACTCGCCGAGGACGCGGGCGAGCCGTCGGGCGATCTCGTCGACCGGGAACCCCGTCCCGCTCCCCACGCGGACGACGTGCTGCTCGAGCACGTACGGAACGTGGCCGGCCGGCTCGGGCCCGGCGACGACGGCGACGATCGGGATGCGCTTGCGAGCAGCCTCCTTGAGCAGGCTCAGGTCCTCGGGCCGCGGCTGCCCGGCGAGGACGACGACAAGCGCGGTCGCCCCTTCGAGCGGTCCCTGCTCGACGACCGCGGAGGCGACGCCGCCGCGCACGAGCTCGCGCCGCAGGACGCTGGAGAGCTCCCGTGCGCCGGCGACCACCAGCCGCTGGTCGCGCTGCGCGCCGGCCCGGAGCTCCTTGAGCACGCCGAGGACGGCGGCCGGCTTGACCGGGAGCCTGGTCTTGCTCGCCACCTACCAGCGCCCCAGCCGTCCGCGGGCCCGTCCGCGGGCGTGAATCGCCTGGAGGACGCCGATCGCCAGCAGGTTCGCGACCATCGACGAGCCACCCACGCTGACCATCGGCAGGGGGATCCCGGTCACGGGTGCGACCCCGATCGTCATGCCGACGTTGATGAACACCTGGATCAGGAACGCGAAGACGATTCCGCCGGCGGCGATCGCCGAGAACGGGTCGCGGGCAGCGGTGATCACCTTCAACCCGCGCCAGACGACGAGCAGGTAGAGCATCAGCAGGAACGCGGCGCCGACGAAACCGTGCCGCTCCGCGAGCGAGGCGAACGCGAAGTCGGTGGCGTGCTCGGGAAGGAAGCGCTGGTCGGTCTGGGTCGGACCGAGCGCGCCCGGGCCGGTCATCCCGCCGGAGCCGACGGCGATGATCGACTGGTTGACGTTGTAGGTCGCCCCGCGCGGATCCTGGTCGGGGTGGACGAACCCGGTCAAGCGGTTCTTCTGGTACGGCTTGAGCACGTCCACTCCCGAGGCCGGGAGCAGCCAGAGGATCGAGACGGCGGCCAGCGCCGCAACGCCGCCGACCGCAGCCAGGTGCGACCAGCGCGTGCCCGCGACGAAGAGCACCGCTCCGAGCGCGGCGATGTAGACGAGCGCGGAGCCGATGTCGGGCTGCACGAAGACGAGGACGATCGGCACGACCGCCAGGCCGATCGTCGACAGCACCGTCCGAAGCTCGCCGACCCTTCGGAAGCGATCGGCGAGGTAGCCGGCGAGCGCGAGGACGACGAGGAGCTTGCCGAACTCCGAGGGCTGGAACCGGAAGAAGCCGAGATCGATCCACCTTCTCGAGCCGCGCGCCACGGTGCCCCCGAGGAAGACGACGAGGAACAGGAGCAGCGTGCCGAGATAGAGGTGCCGCTGGAACCGCCGGTAGAGGTCGGGATCGACGAGGAGCGCGGCGACGAGGCCGACGGCGCCGATCGCGACGAAGACGAGCTGGCGGTAGAGGTAGAAGGTGGGATCGCCCGGCACGTCCTGCTTCGTGATCGCGGCGATGCTCCAGAGGCCGTAGGCGACGATGCCCGCGACCGCCAGGAGCATCACCCAGTCGAGACGAGCGACGAGCGGAGCCGCCTGCGTGAGCTCGCGGCGGCGGGCCCGTCGCTCGGCTCTGGAGGTTGCGCTGTAGACGAGGTCGGCCATCGCGTCGTCAGTCCGAGTAGATGCTTCCGATCGGCGGCGCCGACTTGTGGAAGTACTGCTCGAAGACCTTGAGCGCGGCGGGGGCGGCAGCCGTGCCGCCGTGACCACCGTTCTCGATCACCGCGCAGAGGGCGATCACCGGCTTGTCCGCCGGGGCGTAGCCGCACCACCACGACTGGTCCTGGAGCACCGGGTGCGCATACCCGGGCGGCTGGACGACCTTCTCCGCGGTTCCCGTCTTGCCCGCCACCGGCACCGGAAAGCTTCCGAAGACCGACGTCGCCGTCCCGTAGGAGGCGTGGGTCGCGCGATAGAGACCGTCGCGAACGATCGCGAGGGCGTTCGGATCGACGCCGCTCGGCTTCGGAATCGCCGGGTTCAGCGGCTGCCAGCCCTTCGTGCCGGGAACCTGGACGGCGCGGACGACACGTGGCTTGACCAGGCTGCCCCCGTTGGCGATCGCCGAGTAGAAGCGGACCATCTGCAGCGGCGTGACGAGCAGGTCCTTCTGTCCGATCGCGAGCTGGATCGAGTCGCCGGGCTTCCAGAGGCGGTCGACCTCCCAGCAGCACGGATCGGTCTTCTTCGTGTACCTCTCCTGCCGCCACTCCGGCGTCGGAAGGAGCCCGGAGTCCTCGGGACCGACGTCGATTCCGGTCGGGGCGCCGAAGCCGAACCGGCTCGCCCAGCCCTGGAGCGGATGGCCGCGGTTCGCCGGCAGGGCGTAGAAGGCATAGCCGAGGTTGTAGAAGTACGTGTCGCACGAGGCGGCGATCGCCTGGGGAAGCGTCATCGGCTCGTCGGTGTACGGGTCCCAGTTCTTGAACTTCTGGCCGTTGACCTCGAAGACGGGCGAGCACTGCAGGGTCTGGAAGGGCGAGACCAGGCGTTCCTCCATCGCCGCCAGCGCCGTCACCGGCTTGAACGTCGATCCCGGCGGATAGAGGCCCTGCGTCACCCGGTTCAGGCCCGGGAAGTTGTCCTTCTTCGCCACCGACGGGTCGAGCAGGGGGGCGAGCTTCTCGGCGCTCGGCCGGCCGACGAAGATGCTGGGCTTGAAGGTCGGGGAGGACGCCATCGCCAGGACGTCGCCGTTGTTCGGGTCCATCGCGACGATCGCGCCGCCGTTCGCCAGCCAGTGCCCGTCGGCATGCGCGAGCCGGATCCCGTACTGGAGCGCGCGCTCTGCTGCGCGCTGCAACGAGATGTCGATCGTCAGCTCCACCGCGTTGCCGGCCTGGTGGGTGCGGGTGATCGTCCGGGCGGTCGGCCGGCCGAGCGCGTTGATGCGGACCTCGTCGATCTCCGGGTCGCCGCGCAGGTACTTGTCGTACGCGAGCTCGACGCCGCCCTGGCCGACCTGGTCGCCGGCCTGTGGACAGAGCTCGTCCGGCTGGATGCAGTTCTTCCGTGCCTGCTCGAGCTGGGAACGGGAGATCTCGCCGACGTAGCCGAGCACCTGGGCGAGCAGTGCCTGGCTGTTGTACTTGCGCAGGTAGACGGTCTTCGTGTGCACCCCGGGGAACTCGCGCTGGTGCTCGGCGAGGTATTCGACCTGGGCGGCATGGACGGCGACCTGGATCGTCACCGGCGTGAGCAGGTCGCCCTTTCGCTCCTCGAGCTTGGCGAGCACCTTCGGCAGGCGCATGTGGAGCACCTTCGCCAGCCGCTTCATCTCGGCGTACCGGCCCTGCTTCGGGAGGTCGGCGGGCCAGACCTCGACCGCCGTGCCGGCGACGTTCGTGACGAGGATGCGCCCCTCGCGATCGAGGATCGGGCCCCGGGGAGCGTCGCCGCGGACGGTCCGCAGCTGGTTGTTCAACGCGGCGTTCGCGTACTTCGTGCCGGAGAGGATCTGCAGCGACCACAGGCGCAGGAACAGCACCGCGAAGACGACGAGCGCGACGGCGGCGAGGATCGCCACGCGCAGCGCCATCTTCGGCGTGAAGAGATAGGGCTCCTCGACCCGAGGGTCCGGGGGCAGGAATCGACCCGCGCGCGTCCGTCCCTCAGCCAAGAGCGTGGATCCTCTCGACGCGCTCGCGGCGCTCGGGCTGCGGCAGGAAGAGCCGCGCGACCCAGTACATCGGCCAGGTCACGATCAGGTTCAGCGCGATGCCCTGGAAGAGCGTGCTCCAGAGCACTGCCCTGGCCGGCGCCGGCTCACCGAGCACGAACCTGAAGGCGAGCGACCCGAGGGCGTAGAGGAACGTGATCACCGCGACCGAGACGAACGGTGCATGCGTCCGGTCGCGACCGGTCGTCTCGCCGTACCGTCCGATCCAGTAGCCGGCGACCGTCAGGAGCAGCGACGTCTGGCCGAGCGTTCCGAGGTTGGCGGTATCGAGGAGCAGACCGCCCCAGAAGCCGACGAGCGCGCCCGCGACCGGCCCGCGCAGCAGGGCGATGCAGATGATCGCGACCAGCAACACGTCGGCCGTGCCGTTCAGGATCGTGACGCTCGAGAAGATCGAGACCTGCAGCACCGCGGCCAGGAAGACGAACGCCGCCGACTTGGTCGCGTCCAGGAGCATCAGCGCGCCTCGGGCTTCTTCGCGAGGACGATGACCGCCTCGAGCTTCGAGAAGTCGACGAAGGGATCGAGCTGGATGTGCTTGTAGACGTCGGTGTCCGACTGGCCCGCGCTCGTCACCACTCCGATCGGAATGCCGCGCGGGTAGAGCGACGTCAGGTCACCCGAGCGGAATCCGGAGGTGACGATCACCTCGCCGCGGTTGACCACCTGGTCCTTCGTCACGCGGTCGAGGACGAGCGATCCGGACTCGCTGTGCTCGACGATCCCGGCGGCGTTGCTCCGGATGTCGACCGCGGAGACGGCGCTCGTCTCGTCGGTCAGCAAGGTGACCTGGGCGACGTTGCTCGCCACCTTCGTCACCTCGCCGACCAGCCCGTCCGCCGTGACGACCGCGTCGTGCTTCGCGACCCCGTCGTTCTTCCCCGCCGAGACGACGATCTGCTGCTCGAACTGGCTCGGCGCCCGGGCGATCACGCGAGCGGCGATCGCCCGGTAGTCCTGCGGGAACCGGGCGCCCTCGCGGTAGTCGAGGAGGCTCTTCAGCTGCGTGTTCTCGCGCAGCGCCGCCTCGGTCAGGATCACCTCCTGCCGGAGGCGCTCGACCTCGTCCTTCAGCTTCTTGTTCTCGGACTTGGCGTGGAAGAGGCCGCCGAACCAGCTCGAGGCGTCGCGGAAGGGGCTGGCGACCCGCTCGGCCGCGACCTCGAACGGGCGCATCACGGCGGCGCCGGTGCTCTGGAGGTCGTGCAGCATGCCGCCGTCGGACTCGCGGAAGTACACCGTCACGAGCGCGAGCGAGATCACCGACAGCCCCAGGACGATCGCTCGCCTGCGGACGACCGCGCTTGCACGAGTGGACTGCGTGGACGCGCCGGGCCGCTGGGCGGGAGAGCCGATCGCCGCCACGCGCACTGACCTTGAGCGGGGCACCGAACGGCTTAGTGTAGGCGACGATCCGGCCGGTCGCCTCCGGGAGGGCTACGGTCGGTGGTTTCCGCTGTAGCCGGTGCGGGTCCGGCCCTTGCGCTGGGTCCGGTGGATGACCTCGAACTCCTCCAGGCTCCGGCCCGACCCGACCGCGACGCAGGTGAGGGGCGACTCGGCGAGGTGCATCGGCATGTGCGTCTCGTGGCGCAGCCGCTCGTCGAGCCCGTGGAGCAGCGCGCCGCCGCCGGCGAGCACGATCCCCCGGTCCATGATGTCCGCCGACAGCTCGGGCGGCGTCTTGTCGAGGGTGGACTTGATCGCGTCCACGATCTGGTTGACGGGATCCTCGAGCGCGTGCCTGACCTCCTCCGAGGAGAGGATGATCGTCTTCGGGAGGCCGCTGACGAGGTCGCGGCCGCGGACCTCCGCCTGTACTTCCTCGCGCATCCCCCACGCCGAGCCGACCTCGAGCTTGATCTCCTCGGCCGTCTGCTGGCCGATCAGGAGCTTGTACTCGCGCTTGACGTAGTTGATCACCGCCTCGTCCATCTCGTCGCCGCCGACGCGGAGGCTCTGGGAGACGACGATGCCGCCGAGCGAGATCACCGCGACCTCGGTCGTGCCGCCGCCGATGTCGACGATCATGTTCCCGGTCGGCTCGCTGATCGGCAGGCCGGCGCCGATCGCGGCGGCCATCGGCTCCTCGATCAGGTACGCCTGGCGGGCGCCCGCGCTGAGGGTCGCCTCCTCGACCGCGCGGCGCTCGACGCCGGTGACGCCCGACGGGACGCAGACGACGACGCGCGGGTGGGCGAACCGGTTCTGGTGCACCTTCTGGATGAAGTGGCGGAGCATCTGCTCGGTGACGTCGAAGTCGGCGATCACGCCGTCCTTCAGCGGGCGGATCGCGGTGATCGTCCCGGGCGTCCGGCCGAGCATCCGCTTCGCCTCGACCCCGACCGCGTGCACCTCGCCCGAGCGCTGGTCGATCGCGACCACGGAGGGCTCGGAGAGGACGATTCCGCGGCCGCGGACGTAGACGAGCGTGTTCGCCGTGCCGAGGTCGACGGCCATGTCTCGTCCGCCGAAGCCGGTCAGGTGATCGAAGAGACCCACGGGGCTTGGCAGTGTACTAGCCGAATCCGTAAAGCCCTGCAAACCGCGCGCGGCGCAGCGGCGCGGAGCCGTGGGCGAGAGCCGCCCCGTCCCGGTCGGACATGGCAGGGGTCTGACCCCTCCCGTGACGAGATCGGGCCGACTTCGCAACGAACGCGGAACACCGCCACGCACCCGTCGCCGGCGTCGCTAGCGTCGGACGATGCCTCGCCCTCCTCGTATCGACGCCGCCGGCGCGATCCACCACGTCACCTGCCGAGGGAACAGAAGGCAGCCGATCTACCTGGACTCGAACGACCGGGTCTTCTTTCTCAAGTGGCTGAACAGGGTGGCGCTCGAGGCCGAATGGGAGATCTTCGGCTATGTCCAGATGACCAACCACTTCCATTTCCTCGTTCGGACTCCGCGGCCCAACCTCTCGCGCGGGATGCAACGGCTGAACGGGTTGTACGGCCAATTTCTCAACACGCATCACGGCCTGACCGGGCACGTCTTCCAGGGGCGATTCCACTCTCGGCTGATCGAGAGCGACGCTCACTTGCTGGAGTGCGTCAGGTACGACGACCTGAATCCGGTTCGCGCAGGGCTCGTCGACCACCCGCTCGAATGGCGATGGAGCAGCTGTCGCGCCGTCGTCGGCCTCGAGCCGAAGCCCGACTTCCTCCGTCCCGACCTGCTGCTGCGACCGTTCGGCCCGGAGCTCGAACGAGCGCGGCAGACGTACGTCGCGTTCGTGGAGGACCGACTGGAGCTGCAGCGAGTGGCATGACGGTTTTGGACATGGCAGGGGTCAGACCCCTGCCATGTCCCGATCAGCCGAAGCCGTAGGTGCCGGCGAGCCGGGTTGCCAGGATGCGCACGAGCAGTGCCGCCGGCAGCCCGACGACGTTCAGGTAGTCCCCGTCGATGCGCTCGACGAGGCTGGCGCCGACGCCCTGGATCGCGTACGCACCGGCGCGGTTCCGCCACTCGCCCGTCGAGACGTAGGCGGCGATGTCGCGGGCCGTCAGCGGGCGGAAGGTCACCCGAGTGACCTCGTGCTCCAGCTCCTCCCATCCGCGCGAGAGCAGGCAGAGGCCCGAGACCACCTCGTGCGTCGAGCCGGCCAGCGCGTCGAGCATCTCCGCCGCCTCCTCCGGCCCGCCCGCCTTCCCGTACAGACGCCCCCCGCAGACGACCGTGGTGTCCACGCCGAGGACCGGGCGATCGCCCGCCTCGTCTGCAACCGACCGCGCCTTCCCGCGGGCGTGGTCGCGGACGAGCGCCAGCGGGTCGGCGTCCGGTGGATCGTGCTCCTCGTAGCGAGGGGCGACGGCGTCGAAGGGGATCCCGAGCTGCTCGAGGATCGCTCTGCGCTGCGGCGAGGTCGACGCGAGGAGGAGCGGCGGCGCCGGTGGGGCGCTCACCCGACCTTCCGCGCCTTCCACATCTCCTCGGCCGGCCAGCGCTCGGCCCACTCCGGGGTGAACAGGTCGTACCGTCCCGAGCCCGCGCCGGGCCGCCGGAGCTCGACGAGCAGCTCGACGTCGAACCCGTGGCTGCCGAGGACGCGGATCCAGTCGCCGTAGCCGAGGTGGAAGTCGATCGAGTCGTCCGACGCCCACTCGAGCCGGCGCATCCCGAAGTACGGCCGCAAGAGCTCGGTGCCCGCCGGCTCGACCGGGTCGACGTCGGGTGTCGTCAGCATCAGCAGCGTCCCGTTGACGAGAAACACGAGCTCGCCGCCCGGGCGGAGCAGTCGCGCCGCCTCGCCGATCCAGAGGTCGGGGTCGCACCAGATGCTCGCGCCGTACTCGGACACGGCCAGGTCGAAGGACGCGTCCGCCAGCGGCACGTCCTCCGCGCTCGCGTGGACGAGCGGGAACGCGAGCCCGTGCTCCCCCTGCAGGCGCCGCGCCGTCGCCAGCTGCTCCTCCGACAGGTCGATTCCGACGACACGCGCGCCCCTCCGTGCCAGCCAGGCGGCGACGTACGCGGTTCCGCACCCGAGCTCGACGACGTCCTTGCCGGCGACGTCGGGCAGGATCCGCACCTCGCGTTCCGGCACCTGGAGGATGCCCCAGGCGATCTCGTCGGCCGCCCAGTTGCGTTCGGCTGCGGCAACGTAGCTCCCGGCCTCTCGCCCCCAGACCTCGCGGTTCGCCTCGGCGTGCGGGGTCAGGCCTTCCGGCATCGCCAGATCTCCTCCATCGGCCAGGACCGCGCCCATTCCCGCTCTCCGGCGGGCACGTAGGTCGAAGGGGCGGCCTCGGGCGGCCTGAGCTCGACGAGGCTCTCGACCCGGAATCCGTGCTCGCGGAAGAGCCGGATCCACTCGCCGTACGGAAGGTTGAACTGCACCGGCCCGTCGGGCTCCTCGTACCGGTGCATGCCGAAGTAGGGCTCGATCAACCTCGGCTCGCTCCGCTCGAGCCGCTCGTCGAAGCAGACCCAGGACAACGGCGTCGAATGGCAGAAGGCGAGGAGCCCACCCGTGCGGAGCACGCGCGCCGCCTCGCGCACGGTGTCATACGGGTCGCCCCAGGTCATCCCGCCGTGGTCGCAGTGGACGACGTCGAAGCTCGAGTCCGGAAGCGGCAAGGACTCTGCGGAGGCCAGGATCAGCGGGAAGTCGACCGCCGCCTCCGCCATCAGCCGCCTCGCGTGCTCGAGCTGCCTGGGCGAATTGTCGATCCCGACGGGACGGGCGCCGAGCCTGGCCAGCGCGATCGACCACTGCGCCGCGCCGCAGCCGAGCTCGAGCGCATCCTTTCCCTCGACGTCGCCGAGAATGCCGAGCTCCGTCTCCGGGATCTGCCACATCCCCCAGCGGGGGTCGGGAGCGCCGATGAACTCGCCGTGCCGCTGCTGGTAGTCGTCGCTCGTCCGGTCCCACCAGGCCCGGTTCCGCAGCGGGTCAGACGAACTCGTCATCGGCGAACCAGAGCGCGACCTCCCGCTCGGCCGACTCGGGCGAGTCGGAGCCGTGGACGAGGTTGTCGGGCATCGAGAGCGCCAGGTCGCCCCGGATCGTTCCGGGCGCGGACGCCGCCGGATTCGTCGCTCCCATCGTCGAGCGCACGACCGCGATCGCGCCTTCGCCCTCGAGCACGAGCGCCAGGGTCGGAGCGGAGGTGATGAACTCGACCAGCTCGGCGAAGAACGGCTTCTCCGCGTGCTCGGCGTAGTGCCGCTCGGCGAGCGTACGGTCGACGACGAGCAGTTTGGCGGCGCGCATCGCCAGGCCGCGCGCCTCGAACCGGCGGAGGATCTCGCCCGCGAGGCCGCGGCGAACGGCGTCCGGCTTGATCAGGACGAGGGTGCGCTCCAGCGCCACGCGGCCGAGTCTACTGCTCGCCCGTCACGTGCCCGGCGGTGTCTTCCTCCCACCCCGAGCGTGCCCGCCGGCGGGGCGTTCGGAGCGGCCCGGGCGCGTCGCCCGGGGGCAGCGCCATCGTCTCCTCGAAGACGGACGACTTCCGGACGACCGGCGTCTCGCAGTACGGGCACACCTGCCACAGCGGCTCGAGCGGGGCCTTGCAGCTGACGCACGCCTGCTTCAGCTTCGTGGTGCAGACGGGACAGATCAGGAAATCGGGCTCGACGACGGCCCGGCAGACCGGGCAATGGGTGGCGCTTCGGCCCAGCCGCTCCTCCATCGCCCTGATCTCGAGCTCGCGCTCGCGCACGTCCTCGAGGTACTCGGGCGGCCGCAGGAACAGGTAGAAGAGCGGACCGACGAACGGCGGGACGAGCCCCAGCAGGGTCGCCATCGCCACCAGCCACGGGTCCTCGATGCGCCGGCGCGCGTCCTTGTACACCCAGTACGCGGTCGCGAGCCAGAAGACGGCGACGAACAGGATCGCCAGGTTTCGGATCACGAGCCACGTGCCGGAATGGAAGAAGTCGTGCACGTTGTCGAAGAAGTCGTCGTTCGAGGTGGTCGTGGTGTCGGCTGAGAGGAGCCAGGTCATCTCGTCACAGGAGGAGCTTTCCGACGACGTACCCCGCCCCGAACGCGATTCCTGCAAACGCGAGCACCACGATCGCGGCGAAGACGTAGACGCTCAGCCGTGTCCCGTGCTGAATGGTACGTGCTCGTGTCCTGCCGCGAGGTCGGCGAGCAGGTACAGCGACCCCGTGACGAGGACGGCGCCGTCGCGCCCCGCGATCGAGCGTGCGCGCGCGAGCGCGGCGCCTGGGTCCTGCTCCGTTTCCGTCCTCTCGAACCATCTCCTGGCAAGCGTTGCAAGCTCGTCGGCGGACAGCGCCCGGCTGTTCGTCGACGCGGTCGCGACGACAGTGTCGCCGACGACGGACAGCGCGGCGAGCATGCCCTCGACGTCCTTGTCCCGCAGGATCGAGGCAACCACGACGTAGCGCCGGTCGGGAAGGCGCGGCAGCAGGTAGCCGATGCCGTCGAGGTTGTGCGCGCCGTCCCAGATCTCGAGCGGCGACTCCGACCGGCGCTCGAGCCGTCCCGGCAGCGACAGGCCCTCGGCCGCGGCCGGATCGACCGCGCGGCCGAGGAAGGTCTCCGCCGCCGCAACCGCGAGCGCGAGGTTGCTGCGGCCGGTCAGCACCGTGGTACCCGCCCCGGACGAACGCGCGAGCGACTGCCACTCCGGCTCGCAGAGCACGACCGACGCCCCGCCCCGCACGACCGCGAGCTTCTCGGCGGCGATCTCCTCCCGCGTCTCCCCCAGCTGCTCGGTGTGGTCGAGGCCGACGTTGGTGAGCACGACCACGGGCGCACGCAGCACGTTCGTCGCGTCCAGCCGTCCGCCCAGCCCTGCCTCGACGACGGCCGCGTCGACGCGGTCGTGCGCGAACTGCGCGAGCGCGGCGGCGGTCAGCGCCTCGAACTGCGTCGCCCGCGCGCGTTCCGCCGCAGGACGGATGCGCGCGACCGCGCGCTCGAGGCCGGCCGGATCGGCTTCCAGCCGCTCGTGCCACCCGCCGACGTGCGGCGACGTGTACGCGCCGACACGCAACCCCGCGGCCCGCAGCAGGGACGCGACCATCCGCGTCGTCGTCGACTTGCCGTTCGTCCCGACGACGTGGACGGCCGGATAGGCCTCCTGCGGATCGCCGAGCTCGGCCAGCAGCCCGTGCATGCGCTCGAGGCCGAACTCCTCCGGCCACGGCGAGAGCGACGCGATCCACTCCGTGGCGGTCACTCGAGCAGGCGGTAATGGTAGTCGTGATGCGGCACGAAGCCGGCGCCCGCGTACAGCGCCTCTGCTGCGAGATTGCCGCGCTCGACCTGGAGCAGGGCGCGCGTGCATCCGCGCGCCGCGCCCCACCGCGCGAGCGCTCCGAGAATCGCCCGCGCGTGCCCGCGCCGCCGGGCCTCGGGCAGCGTCGCCATGCTCGTGACCCCGAGCCAGTCGCCGACGACGACGCCCCTGCCGACCGCGACGCCCGCAACCCGGGCGAACGCGCAGACTCCCGCCGTGAGGAGGGCGCGAAGGACGTCGTGCCGCTCGAAGCGGCGTACGCCTGCCCAGAGCCGAAGCCAGGCACCGTCGAGCTCGCCGACCTCGGCCGAGTCGGGCGTTCGGCCGACGACCTCGCCGAGGTCGGCGGTGCAGACCGCGACCGGCTCGCCTCGCAGTCGATAGCCACGCTCCGCCAGCACCGCGTCCAGCTCGGGCGGGTTGACGGCGGCGGTGATCTGGAACATCGCCGGCAGCGAGCGCGATCGGTACCAGTCCTCGGCGCAGGCGATCTTCTCGTCGAGCGGGACGGCGCCGCCGCCGTACGGCCAGACGGAGTTCGCCCGCCCGGTCAGGCCGTGCGCGAAGCGCAGCCGCCACCCGTCGAGCTCCTCGACCTCGGGCGCGCGCCAGCAGCCGTACGCGATCGTCTCGAGGGCGAGGACCTCAGCCGCCGATCGCATCCAGCTCGCGCCGGTAGCGCTCCAGCTTCTCGCGCTCGGCGGCGACCACGTCGGCCGGGGCGTTCTGGACGAAGCGCTCGTTCGCCAGCATCCCCTCCGCGCGCGCGATCTCCTTCCGCAGCCGCTCGCGCTCCGCGTCGGCGTTGCCGTTGACCTTCTGCCGCTCCGGCTTCACGACGGCGTCGAAGATGCGCTTCTCGTCGCCGTCGAGCGGCGTCGTCACGCCACTGCGGCGAAAGCGCTCGGCCGCCTCCTGGACCCGCTCGAGAGCGTCGGCGGCGCTCTCGTCGCCCGCGACGGGCCAGGCGGCGACGATCAGCCGCGACTCGCGTGCCGGCAGCCTGGTCCAGATCTCCTCGGTCACGTGCGGCATCACCGGGTGGAGAAGCTTCAGCAGCCGCTCGAGCGCCGCCCCGGCGGTCGCCAGCGCGTCGGCGTCGCCGGCGTCGATCCGCGGCTTGATCGCCTCCAGGTACCAGTCGCAGAAGTCGTCGAACGTGAGGTGGTACAGCTCGGCGACCAGGTGGGCGAAGTCGAACTCTGCGAGGTGGCGCTCGACCGCCCGCTGGGTCGCCGAGAGGCGCGCGAGGATCCAGCGCTCCTCGAGCGAGCTCGGCCGCTCCTCGATCTCGCTCAGGCTGGCGAGGTCGATCAACCGGCGCGCGCTGTTCCAGAGCTTGTTGGCGAGCTTCCGCCCCTCCTCGATCGCCCCCTCCGAGAAGGTCACGTCCTGCGACGAGGCCATCTTCATCAGGCCGTAGCGCGTCGCGTCCGCTCCGTAGCGCTCGATCAGGGCGAGCGGGTTCATCCCGGTGCCGAGGCTCTTGGACATGCGCCCGCCGGTCGGCGCGTGGACGAGCGAGTGGATGACGACGTCCGTGAACGGAACGTCGCCCATCAGCTCGAGCCCGGAGAAGATCATCCGGTTCTCCCAGAGGCGGATGATGTCCCGGGCCGTCGTGTTGAGGTCGCCCGGGTAGAAGGTGCGAAGGTCCTCGGTGTCGTCCGGCCACCCCAGGGTCGCGAACGGCCACAGGGCCGACGAGAACCACGTGTCGAGCACGTCCTCGCTGCGGGTGAGCTCGCCGGAGCCGCACTCGGCGCAGGCCTCGGGCTCGCTCTCCTGGACGGTGACGTGTCCGTCCGGGCACTCCCAGAGCGGGAGCTGGTGGCCCCACCAGATCTGCCGCGAGATGTTCCAGTCGGGCGCTTCCTCGAGCGACGCGATCGCGAAGCGGTGCTGCGACTCCGGATGGAAGCGCACGCGCCCCGAGCGAAGGGAGTCGAGCGCCGCGCGCTTCAGCTCGTCCATCGAGCACCACCACTGCAGCGAGACCCGCGGCTCGATCCGCGTCTTGCAGCGATCGCAGAGGGAGACGGTGTGGCGATAGGACTCCCGCTTCTCGAGCTGCCCGTGCTCCCGCAGCCAGTCGAGGATGCGCTCGTCGGCCTCCGCCTGCGTCAGGCCGGCAAGCTCCGCGGCCGCTTCGTTCATGCGGCCGTCGGGGCCGATCACGGTCAGCTCGGGGAGCCCGTGGTCGCGGCCGATCTCGTAGTCCTTCGGGTCGTGGCCGGGCGTGACCTTCAGCGCGCCCGTTCCGAAGTCGATCTCGACCCGCTCGTCGGCGATCACCGGCACCCGGCGCTCCACCCACGGCACGACCACCTCCCGGCCGACCAGGTCGCGGTAGCGCTCGTCGTCGGGATGAACCGCGACCGCAACGTCGGCAAGGATCGTCGCCGGGCGCACGGTCGCGATCGTCACGTGCCCGTCGCCTTCGGCCAGCGGGTAGCGAACGTAGGTCAGCGCGTCGTCGACGTCTTCGTGCGCCACCTCGAGGTCGGACAGCGACGTCAGGTGGAACGGGCACCAGTTGACGATCCGGTTGGCGCGATAGATCCAGCCCTTGTTCCAGAGGTGGACGAAGAAGCGGTTGACCGCCCGCACGTACGCCTCGTCCATCGTGAACCGCTCGCGCCGGTAGTCGAGCGACGCGCCGATGCGGCGGAACTGGAACATGATCTTCCCGCCGTACTCGCGCAGCCATTCCCAGACGCGGGCCTCGAATGCCTCGCGGCCGAGGTCCTGCCGCGTCTTCCCTTCCTGCGCCAGGTGCTTCTCGACCGCGTTCTGCGTCGAGATGCCGGCATGGTCGTAGCCGGGCTGGAAGAGCACGTTGTAGCCCTGCATCCTGCGCGTCCGGACGATCGTGTCCGCGAGCGAGAGCTGCAGCGCGTGCCCGAGATGCAGGTCGCCGGTGACGTTCGGAGGTGGATGCGCGATCGCGAAGCTGGTGCGCCCGGGGTCGGGATCGGCGTCGTACAGGCCTTCCTCTTCCCACGTGCGCTGCCAGCGTTCCTCGACTCCGTCCGGGCTGTACAGCGGCTCCACGGGGCCATTCTACGGCTCGCCCCATGGCCTTCCCTGGGGTTTACTTGGATCCGGATTCGTGTAGAATTGGATCCAAGATGACGTCGTTTAGGCGCATCACACGCCTTTTCCGTCGATCTAGGATCCGAGAATTGACGTTTACGGATCCCACCCCTGCGCTCCCCACGGCAGCGATCGCCGAGTGCACCTGCCCGGAGTTCTGTGAGCGCGACCACGACAACGAGTAGAGGAGACGCCCGATGAGCTCGAACGGACGCGGGCCCGCGCCCGACCGCTGGCAGGGAATCGAGCGCCCGTACAGCGGCGCTGACGTCGAGTGCCTGCGCGGGTCGGTCTGCGTCGAGCACACGCTCGCGCGCCTCGGCGCCGAACGGCTGTGGCACCTGCTGCACACCGAGCAGTGCGTCGCGGCGCTCGGTGCGCTGACCGGCGGGCAGGCGGTACAGATGGTTCGGGCGGGCCTCGCGTCGATCTACCTCTCCGGCTGGCAGGTCGCCGCCGACGCGAACCTCTCGGGTCACACGTACCCGGATCAGAGCCTCTATCCGGCGAACAGCGCCCCTGCGCTGGTGCGCCGCCTGAACAACGCGCTGCTGCGCGCCGACCAGATCGACCACGCCGAGGGCGGCACCGGCACCCACTGGCTCGCGCCGATCGTGGCCGACGCCGAGGCCGGCTTCGGGGGCCCGCTCAACGCCTTCGAGGTGATGAAGGCGATGATCGAGGCAGGCGCTGCCGGCGTGCACTTCGAGGATCAGCTCGCCGCCGAGAAGAAGTGCGGCCACCTCGGCGGGAAAGTGCTCGTCCCGACCGGCCAGTTCGTCCGCACGCTCGCGGCGGCGCGCCTCGCGGCGGACGTGCTCGACGTGCCGACGATCCTCGTCGCGCGCACCGATGCCCTCTCGGCCACGCTCCTGACGAGCGACGTCGACGAGCGGGACGCCGGGTTCCTCACGGGCGAACGGACGCCCGAAGGCTTCTTTCGGGTCCGCTGCGGCATCGAGGCGGCGATCGCGCGAGGGCTCGCCTATGCGCTGTACGCCGACCTGATCTGGTTCGAGACCTCGACCCCGGACCTCGGCGAGGCTCGCGAGTTCGCCTCGGCAGTCCACGAGCGCTTCCCCGGCAAGCTGCTCGCGTACAACTGCTCGCCGTCGTTCAACTGGCGCAGCCACCTCGACGAGCAGCAGATCGCCTCGTTCCGCGAGTCCCTCGCCGAGCTCGGCTACCGCTACCAGTTCGTCACGCTCGCGGGCTTCCACTCGCTGAACGCGGCCATGTTCGAGCTCGCGCGCGGCTACGCGCAGACCGGCATGTCCGCCTACGTCGAGCTCCAGGAGCGCGAGTTCGCGATGGAGGAGCAGGGCTACACCGCCACCCGCCACCAGCGCGAGGTCGGAGCCGGGTACTTCGACCGCGTCCTCGAGGCGATCTCGGAGGGCGAGAGCTCGACCCTCGCCCTCCGCGGCTCGACCGAGGAAGCCCAGTTCGCAACCACCCACTGACGAGGAGGAGACGATGTCATCCGTCGAGCTGACGAGACAGACCGACGGGCCCGGGCTGATCGAGGCCCTCGCGGAGCACGGCCTGACCGGCGAGCTCGCCGACGGCGACGACCAGCTGGTCGTCCAGGTCGAGGACTGCGACGAGGAGCAGCTCGCGCACGCGATCGAGGACTGGATTCGCGGCCGCGACCTGCCGCTCGTGCCCGTCCGGATCGGCGACTGCACCTATGCGGTCTCGCCGCCTGCGGGCTGAGTTCGGGCGTCCCCCGCTGCGCGAGGCCGGCCGCGGAGGTGCCGGCTCCGGGAGTGAACCCCCTCCGCCGCAGGAGGCGCCCGAGCGCGGCCCGTACACTGAGCAGATGGCAACGGTCGGCACGAAGGCCGACGACCTGGCGCTCGCGCTCGAGGAGGCGATCGTCTCGGGCGAGATCCCGCCGGGCACCGTCCTCCGCCAGGAGCAGCTCTCCGAGCAGTTCTCCGTCAGCCGGACGCCGGTGCGCGAGGCGCTGCGCCGGCTCGCCGCGCTCGGGCTCGTCTCGTTCGTCCCCAACCGCGGTGTGCGGGTGCGGACGCTGTCGCGGGAGGAGCTGCGCGAGGCGTTCCTCGTCCGAGCCGAGCTCGAGAGCCTCGCGACGGAGCTGGCGACGCCGCGTATCGACGACGCGGGGCTCGCCGCGCTCGACGAGGCGGAGAAGCGCTTCGCGAAGCTGACGCTCGAGCTTCGCCGGCGGGCCCGCGAAGGCACGCAGGACGG